>JACCDO010093047.1_pt1 | contig 17396 bp, 18 predicted proteins | sample 7446101 | NCBI WGS metagenome assembly JACCDO01 (sample SAMN15323440, study PRJNA562643) | freshwater metagenome | isolation source: river surface water | place: USA:Blue River Watershed | collected 2017-08-16 | reverse complement strand
TGGGTAATGATGTCGCAATTATCTTTGGATGCCAACACAGTCCTATGCAGTTGCTCGGGTCTCATTCGAGTATAGGCGGGGACAGCCTGGAGCTGAGCAACAATAGACTGGACATGTGAGTCAATGAGATGTTGGGACAAGCTGATTGGTTGTGCCTGAGGCGGTGTGAGGGATAGACCGATTGGAGCTGCCTGAGCTGTCATGAAAGTTGAAATGTCGCGTGCAATTTCGGTCTCATCGCGACCAGGTCCCAAACCTAAGGAACCAAACTTCTCAAACAGCCCGTCGGTGGACAGCACGATAACATCGTCTTCCTTCAGACCCAGCGTATAAATGTCCGGAACTCGACGGATGCATCCTGGAACTACGTCATGCTGGAAATCACCAAATCCACCTGTCACCATCAGCCCAGTGTAGAAGCGTGGGGTACCCTTGTCAAGGTAGAAGAGTCTGTCAGTCCTTATGTGTGGGTTATGACTGACAAATGCGTTGCGGATTCGCTCCTGTTCAGCTGGTGAGCTTGCATCGTGGTCTACGGTCCGGAAAACTTGGACGTCACCACGGATCACTTGACAGACTGAATCCCCGAGGTTTGCGATATAAGCCATGTTGGTCTTGGTGTTGATCACACAGGCGCAAAAAGTGCAGCCTGATGTAGGAAAACTAGCCCTGTTCGCTTCTAGCTCAGTATGAAGGCGAGCAAACAGATCTTGTAGAACAACCGCCATAGCTGGCTGGTCAGTAAAAGGGTTGATGCGTGCGTCTGTCATCTCCTTGAAGTATACCCCAAACCTCGGTGCAACATACCGTACGACTTGGTCACCGCCATGTCCGTCACCTACCCACATGACTCTCCAAACTTGGTCATTTCTGATGTAGATAATTTGTCCAGACCTATCTTCTGTGTAAGGCTTGCCATTTGCATAGGCACGCTTTGATCTTCCGTAGCCTGGATCCGATGCAAGTACTGCGGGTGTGGGATCAGAGTTGCCCGATGTTGCAGATACCCCTCGACGAAGTTGTGGTGATTCTTCTTGTTCATGTAAAAAAGACGCCATTTTCTATGTGTGTGATTTATGAAGTGTGGTGTGGATTACCTAAAAAGGTAATATGTGATGTGAGGATGAAATTTGCAACCCAATGGGGCGCTAGTTTCAAACAAGATTAGGCGGATCAGCAAATGAGAATTTCAATTTTTTATAATTAAATAATAAAAATTTGTTAAATAAAAAAAGTATTATGATTCTAAGTAACTGATAACATCGCCAACACAAATGTTAATTTGTTCCATTACAGTTTCCTCTTTATCAAAATCATTATCGATGATAAAATCAAAATCATCACAATCATCTAAACTTGTCTCAGATGCATGTGATTTTGCCTTATTAATAAATTCTTTAATTTCTTCATCTGATAAATTTAAATTTGATTTTTTTGCTTCTTGTATCAATTTAAAATGATTACGTTTGTCTCCATTAATTCTAATTGTTATACCTCCAAGTTGTTTAATTAAATCATATTCATTGGGAAATCTTAAATCTGTAATAAAAAATACATCTTTTGATTTATCATATGATTTTGAAAGTATATTTGAAATATGTAAATGAACAGCTTTAACCCATACATTTGGTTCATTAATTAGTACTAATCCATTTTTTTTATCTAGTTCTATATCTCCTCCTTGTCTTGAGTATTCTGTTCCATATAATTGTAAAATTCTTCTAATTTCTTTTTTCTTATTTACAAACAAGTCGCTAAATATTGTATCCATTTGGTTAACAAAATTATCATCAATTGAATTTGAACGGTTAAGTCTACATCCTACCTCATATTTTACAAAATCACCATATCCAACAAAATGAATATGATATCCTTTATCATAAAGGATTTTTCCAATAACATTCTCACTTAGATAATTTTTTCCAACCCCAATCTTCCCACTAAATCCAATAATGTTAATTTTTTGTTTTGATTCCATCTAAAATTATTTATTATATATTTTAAAAATTTTATATTGTAATTAAATATCAAATTTTTATTATAAATTATTATTCTAATTTAATCAACATTTCTTTCAATTTTAACACCTAATTCTTTACATAATTTATTCCAAACTTGTGCATTATAAATACATCCTCCACGTTCATTTTCTCCAACAGTTTTAGCATCTAAATTACAAAGTTTAGCTAATTGAATTTGTGTTAAAGTTTTGGATATTCTTGCTTTAATTAATTCATTCGCCATTGTCTTTGAAACTTTTTTTACACCTACAACTTCACCGTCTGCATCTGTTTTTGTTATATTTTGTTTTGAGTCACGTCTTTCAACAATCGAAACTGGTTGATTTTTCTTTTTAAGATTAGGATTAGAAATTACAACTTGATTCCAGTCTTGATGATTCATTTATTTTTTTATTATATTTTATTATAATAATATATTTTTATTTCAATTTTTGTAATTTAAATAAAATTTATCTAATATACTAATATATTATTTATAATGACAAATACATTGATGATATTATTTCCATCACAATTATTCGAATCCAAATATATAGATAGAGTATTAAATTTTTCTGATGAACAAACCGAAAAATCAAAAAAACAACTTATTATAATTTGGGAGCATCCACATTTTTTTACAGAATTTCCATATCATAAAATGAAATTAGCATTTCATAGAGCAACCATGCAACACCACAAAGATATGTTAGAAAATAAAAAATATTCTGTTGAATATATTGAAAGCGTTGAAAATAACCAGGAAAAAAAAATAATTGATTTAATAAAATCCCATGGTATTATGGAAATAAGATTATTTAATCCAATAGAAAAGAAATTGAACGATCTAGTAAATTCAGGAAAGTTATTAGGTAATTTTAAAATAGAATATTTAATGTTTCCGTCAGTATATTTTTTAAATTCAACTGATTTTGATACTAATGAAGAAATAAAATCAAGTTTAACAACAACTCGCCACGATTTATTCTATAAATATCAAAGAATAAAATATGATATTATGGTTAAAAAAATAAAAAATAAAGTAGAACCAGAAGGAGGAAAATGGTCATTTGATACAGAAAATAGAAGTCCATTTGAAAAAACACAAGTTGAACCTCCTTTACCAAAATTTACTTCAAAATCAAGAAAAGAATATTTAGAAGAAGCTATCGAGTATATAAATGCAAATTATAAAAAAAATTATGGAACTTGTTTACAAGATGACTTTATTTATCCAATAACACATGATGAAGCTGTCAAATGGTTAGATGAATTTGTTGAAAAAAAATTAGATTCTTTTGGAAAATATGAAGATGCAATATCATCAAAAATTAAATTTGGATTTCATTCATTACTTTCTGCATTGAACAATGTTGGACTTATTACAACAAAAGAAATATTAAAAAGAATAAAAAATTATAAAAAAAATATTGCATCAAAAGAAGGTTTTATACGTCAAATTATTGGTTGGAGAGAATATTGCTATTATGTATATGATCTTTATTATTCTGGACTAACAACAACATCAATTTATCTTAAAAATAAAAAGATAATACCAAAAAGAGTATGGGAAGGTAATACATTAATCCCGGTTATAGATAATATATTATCAACAGTTAATTCTTATGCATATTCTCATCATATAGAAAGATTAATGGGAATTGGAAATTTCCTAATATTGATCCAAGTAAGTCCAGAGCAAATATATTTATGGTTTCAAAGTATGTATATTGATGCATATGATGTATTTATGGTTCCTAATGTTTATGGAATGTTGCTGTATGCTTCAACTGATGGAAAAACAAGAATGATGACAAGACCATATTTTTGTTCATCTAATTATCTAATGAAAATGTCTAATTTTAAAAGTTCTGAAATAACATTTGGAAATATAACTTGTAAATGGGATGAAGTTTTTGATGCATTATACTATTCTCATATTAATAGATATTCGGAAGTATTTAAAAAAATATATGCAACAGCATCTGCAGTAGCAAGATGGGAAAAATTTGATTCAAAAAGAAGAAAAGATTTATTAGATCTTGCAAACAAGTATACTAATTGGATTCATAACAGTTAATTAAAATTTTTATTATAAATAAAAAAGTATAGAATATTTAATTTTTAAGTAAAACAAAATGGGTGGGGGATATATTTATAAATATAAGAGAATTTATGTTTGTATAATATATATTTAATATAATATTAAGATGGAAATCTTATCAAATTATCTAATTAAAGATTATGACGATTATTTCGATAATATGGAAAATTTTGAAGTTCATGAAGAACAGAAACTTGAAAAATACTTAGACATTGATACTAGTGAAAAATCAAAACATCGATATTCATTTGATAACACAGAAACCTGTATAATAGAACATATAGAAGAAACAAATTATTTAGTCAAAGAACAAGAATTAAAGTATAAAATTTTTGATGATATAAGTTCAGTAATTAAAAACAAAAACAACAAAATAGAATTAGTCATTAATATTCCAAAATCAAGCGATATTGTAACAATAAATAAAATAAAATTGTCTAAAAGTATCAAAGAATTTATTTTTGATATTTTTGTTACACTTGATAATTCAATTATTTTAACTCAAGAGGATTTATATAATAAAAAGATAAATTTCTCTGATTTTTCTTCAAATTTAGAATTAAATGAAAATAATGTAATTGATTGTTCCAGAGGAGAAGTTAATATACATATAATTTTAGAACCTCAATCAATCAATAAAATTATTAATAATAATATTTATATTTCATTTTCATTTATTAATTTTAAAAACAAAATTAAAAAATTCTTTCAAGAATAAATCAATTTCTAATTTTTACTTCTTAAAAAATTATTTATATAAATAATTTTTTCATATTATAAAAATTAAAGAGGTTTATTTAGATCATTAGGAGCTTTCATAAAACGTGACCATTGAACTGCTAAAATAGCACCAACTAATTGAGCACCAACATATCCAATAGATCTATCACCTGTCATATCTCCCTTCATATAAGCCATTGCAGTAACTCCAGGATTTAAATGAGCTTGTGATGCAATAGATGCAATCAAGATACCAATCAATAAACCTACTGCAATAAAAATAGGATCATTCTTTGTTAAAATAATTGTAAAAAAAACAAATGAACCAACAGCTTCAGCAATGTATTCGTTAAGCATATTATATATTATATATATAATTTAATAAAAAAATTGATTATTTATTGAAAAATTATCTTATAATTATTAAAATGAACACTTCGCTTCTTAATAAAAAAACAAATTATGAAAAAAATATTAATAAAACAAAAAAAATATTAATTGAATCTGATGATAATCTTAAAAATATAATGCAGGATAAAATATTAATTTATAAAAATAATAAATTAATATCAGATTCTGAAGATGAAGAAAATAATTTTAATACAAATTCTGATAAAAATTCAGATGAAGAATTAGAAATGGAGCTTGAAAGTAAATCGATATTACCAAAAAATTTTGGTAACAAATGGACAGAAAAAGATAAAAAAAAATTATTATCTTACTTGACAGATTCAAAATCAAATATAAGTTTTCAATCAGATGATCCTTTAATAATAAAACTCGCAACAAAATTTTCAAGATCAGTTGGTGGCATTAAAGCTGAAATAAGAAGAATTGTATTTGAAAAATATATGAGTGGATTTGATATTGAAAATATATCATTTGAATTAAATATTATTTATCGTGATGTTAAACAAATAATTAAACTACATTTAGAAAAAGAATCTGAAAATGAAATAAGTTTACTTGAAAAAGAAAATAAATTACTTAAATTACGTATTGAAAATATTAAGTTACGTAAAGAACTTAATCAAATACAAAAAAATTAAAAATTCCAATCTTTTGGAACATCCATAGCCCAAAAAAATTTATCAATCAGGGCTTTAGTAAATATTTTATCCAATGGTAAATCATTTTTTTTAAAGAATGCAATAGTTATTCTTGGATCAATATAATTTGTTTTTGATGTTGTAAGAGACAAATTTTTAAGTTCTACTTTTAAATCCTTTTTGTTTAAAGATAAATCTATTTGATTTTTAACTTTTAAAATCTTATCTTTTATTTTCTTTTTTTTATCTTTATCTTCTGTTACAGATAAGTCACTTTCTAATTCTTTTTTCTTTACTTTTAATTCTCTAATTTTATCATCAATTTTTTCAATTTGTTCATTAAAAGATTTTGATACATTTTTTTGATGGTTACATAACATAGCTACCTTTATATTTGCTCTATTATACATATCTAAAATCAAGTTAATTTTATTTGTATCATTTGAATCTAGTTTTTCTATTTCTTTATCAATTTCATTTAACTCGTCTTGAAATAATTTTGACGCATTGTAAGTTCTAAAAACTTTAGCAGTTAAATCTTCCATCATAGTTTTTAAATAAGCATTTAACATTGATGGATTTATTTCATCAAATAATTCTTCACTTGGTTTTTTATCTTTTATAAACGTTGCAATTATTCTATAAACTTCTGGCTGAATTTTAACTGTATTTACATATCTAACAGAATCTTTTCCAAGAAAATCTAACTTTATTTTATTGTCTTCTAATAATTTAACATGTTCAACTCTAAGTGAACAAACTCCTACTGTATCAGCTTCATCTTCCCCTTTTTCATTTCCAACTCTCAATGCTAAATTATCTATCAAATATAAAGCTGTAGCTAATTGTTTAGTTTTTGTATCAACAGAATTAGAAGTAATATTATTAAAATTAGTTCTACGAATTGAACCAATAACATTTTTTAATTTTCTGGCTAAATCAAATTTATGTTGATCAGATTTTGCTTTAAAATCTGATTTTGCACCTAACCATACATATTTCATTTTTCCTGTGATTGTATCTTTCCAACTAGCTAACCATTCTAATGTATTATCATGAATAACATCTTTCCATTTATGATCAGTATAAAATGAAGGCATTGATGGTACTGTAGATTTTGTATCGATGTTAATAATAATATCTTCTGGAAATACTCTTTGTTTAATTTTTCCAGCAAGAGGATGACAACCTCTACCTAAAAATATTCCTGGTGGTTCTATTCTAAAATTTCCTGTTGGTTGTTCTTTTCCATCTACTAATGCAACTTTAAATTTTTCCTCATACTTATCTTTTTTTTCTTTTATTTTTTCTTTTTCTTCTTTTGTCAAATTGGCTTTAGCTTCTTTATGTTTAAGAATATGTTCAATTATCAAACTAAAATCACATTTTGATAAATCAGTAATTTCACTAAATCCTCCTTTTTTTAATATTGGTTTCCAATCTGCAAAAAAGTTTTTATTAAATATCTTATTTTGAGTATATTCAGTATCAATAAATTTTGCATATATTGTAGCATATTCTTCTGATTCGGGATCTAAAATTATTTTTTTACCATCATAAATTAAAGGAACTTTGTGTGGAACATATGGATCAGGAAATAATACTCCATTATGGGAAAAAGTTGTCCATTTAGCTTCGTTATTAACTTTTCCTCCAAACTGATTATATACAAAGTAATTAAATAAATTAGGATTAAATACCATATTGATTATGTTATACTATATAATATATAATGATTTATATTTAATAAAAACAAAAAATCAATTTAATCTATATTTTTAATCAAATGTTTATTTTTGATATAAAAAAAATTTGTTATTATAAAAATTACTAATTAAATTGTTTCAACTACAATATTCTTCTTAACTTCCATTGTTTCTGTTTCATCAGATTTTGCTTCAGAATTAGATTTTTTACTGCTTTTTGATTTTTCAACTTTAACTGTAGTTTGTTGGTTTTCTACTTCAACTTCCTGAAAATGTTCACGACAAACAGGAATATATTTATCTGAACCACCAATTTCTGTAATTTTTTTAGATTTAATAACACGTTTTGAATAAATAGCTATTCTACATTTTTTATTTTTAGCACATTCTGAACAATACGCATGTAAACGTTTAATGTCTGTGCAAATTGGAATTAAATCAAGAATTTTTCCAAATTTTATACCTCTAAAATCTGCTTGTAATCCTGCTACAATAATATTTTTCTTTTTCTCAAGACATTTATTTGTAAAATCAACTAGATCTTCAAAAAAATGTGCTTCGTCTACAATAATAACATCATGTTCATCTATTTCTAAATCGTTTAAAGTTTTTGTTTTAATCATTTTGACATTTTTTTGAATATTCTCCTTTTTAACAAAATCAATATGATTTTCAAAAAAAGGATTATGAGTGGAAAAAATTTGCTGAGATCTATTATCAAATTCGATATTAATATAAAGAATCTTATAATTTAATTCAGCCATTTTCGTAATTTCTCCTAAAATATAAGAAGTTTTTCCAGAAAACATAGTTCCTAAAATAATGTCTAATCTTCCATCTTTATCTGATAGGTCAAAATGCATATCTATAATATATAATATACTTAATTATTTAATATAATTATATTCAAATACCTATTCAATTTTTTTATTGTGAAATATAAAAAACTTTATATATAAAAATCAGAAAATCATATAAATTATATAAATTTTATAAATTATATAAATTTTATAAATAGGGAATTAAAATATCTTTGTATAATTCATTCATATTTTCAATAAAATATTCAAAAGAAATATAATTTCTACTTGATGTAGTATTTTGAAAATCAGTTAAAATTTTATATCTAGCACTTTTAATTTGATCAATTAATTTAATTGAAATACCTTCTCCAAAAAATCCACTATCATCAAGATATTGTTGAGCTGTTCTATGATTACCATCAGAAAAAACTTGTGCATTTATAATATAACAAGCAGTTAGTGCGACTTTATATTTAATGTTAACATCTTGGTACCATGATATTGGTTTATTAGTTTTACAATTTACACCTGACAAAAACTTTTCTAAACTAATTAACCTATCAATACCTTTAGAAGATATCACTTCTCCTATTTCTTTTTGTGTTCCCTTATAAATAAGACAATGTATAAGCTCTGGGGTTACATTTATGTTAATACCTCTAATTCTAGCATTATGAGATGCTATAGTAGTTGTTGTATATAAGAATTCCATATTATTCATAGTAAGTTTTTGGTAAAATTATAATTATAAGACTATTATCAAGTTATTTTTTCAATTTTTGTTTATAAAGTAATAATATATTTAAAAAATGATTTATTATATATTAATATTATTACTTAATATGTTTCCTGAATATATGTTGCAAAATAAAATATATGATACACATATAATGTATCATTATTTTATGAGTATTTATATCACTCTTTTTTTAATAACTATCATATGGTTATATTTTAATAAAATAATAACTGAAACTAAAAATAAGATTTTTGATTATATTTATACTAATATTTATGATTATTTTTTTGGGAATCCTAATTTTAAATTATCAACACCAAACCTTTTTTATTATACTATAAAAAAAATTAAACCTAATTCAAGAGTTTTAGATTTTGGTTGTGGAAATGGTATTTGTTATAGTAATCAGTTAATTAAAGATTTGATTATTCAAAATAATTTGCAAATTCAGGGTATAGATATTGATAAAGTTTATATTGAAAAATGTTTACAAAGAATTAGAAATGAGAAATTAGAATCAAATGTAAATATTAAATTACAAGATGTTCTAGAATATAAAATAGAACATGAAGAAAAATATGATTATATAATTTTATCCGAATCAGCACCTCTTTTATCAGAAATGTTTTTAAAAAAAATTGTTAAACATATGATAAATAATTTATTAAAAGAAGACGGAAAAATAATATTTATAAATAATCTTACTGAAAATTCAACTCCCACAATGAAAAAAATTAAACCACTATTAAAATATCTTTCAATGATAGATTTTGGAAGAGTTTTGACAAAAGAAGAGTTTATTTATTTAAGTAAAGATGTTGGTAAAAATATAGAATTTAATTTAATTTGTAAAATGAAATTAATAAAAATTCTAAAATTTTTTAATATTGGATGGACATTTTATTTTTGGAATATGATTGGAATACAAAATTATGAAGTTGAACAGTATGAAATTAAATTTTTTTAGTATAATTAATATATATTAAATATATATTAAAGGAAAAATATGAAATCAATTGGAAATGGTATTTTTAATGTAAATGAATCAGATGGTAATATTTATTTAATGGGAGATATTCATGGAGATTATCAATGTTTGATTCATTGTTTAGTTGATTTATGTAAAGTTTGTGAAATTACAAAAATTTATAATGATACTGAATTTGAAACTCAAAATAGAGAATATTTATCATGGGAAAAAAATAATAATTCGATAATAATTTTTTGTGGAGATATTATTCATAGAAAAAGATTTGAAGATCATGTTCTTGATGATGAATGTTCTGATGTTTTTATGTTAGAAAATTTAATTAGATTAAAAAAAGAAGCTAATCAAAATGGTGGTGATATTATTTTAATAGCTGGAAATCATGAAATTATGAATATACTTAACCCAAATGATAATACATATACAAGTAAAAAAAATATTAAAACTAATCTAAAATATTTTACTAATAAAAAATTAGTAAATGAATATGTTAAAAACAGTTATGTTTGGATTAAAATTAATAATATACTTGTAACTCACGGTGGTCTTTGTTCTGATTATTTAAAATATCTTGATGAAAATGGAGTTTTTGATAAAAAAATATTTACTGAAGATAACATGGTGGGTGGTGTTGTTAGAGAAAAATTAACTAACAATTCTATTGTAGAATTTGTTAACAACAAATATAAATCCTTCTTTACGGATTTTGAAATTGAAAATTTACATAATGATAAAGTTGCTTATGATTTATTTGTTAGATATGATTTAACTCAAAAAAATAAATTAAATATGTTTTGGTGTAGAGAATGGGGATATAGTGGCGTAGATTGTGAAAGATTTAAAGAATTACTTAGTAAAGTTGGATGTAATAAAATGATAATTGCACATTGTCCACAATTTATTTCTCCTGATTACCCTAAAATGATTAACTTTGAATGTATTGATAGTGAATCTGATGGTTATAATATTGCCAGAATTGATTTAGGTATATCAAGATGTTTTGACTATAATAAGTCTGATAATTTCTTGTATTATCTATCTAATAATTATAATAGAAAAATATCTGTACTAAAATTAAGATATAATTCTGAAAATTCTTTTCTTTATTTTATGATTGATGATGTTATTACTGAAAAAATTTCTTGTATTCAATATTTGTTGATAAAATATGGAACTACTGAAAAAGAATGGGAACAAAAAGGAATTAATACTAATTGGTTAGGTTTTGATATGGTTAAAAAAATTTTAACAAATAAAGTCAAACAAGAAGATTGTGTTTGTAATGGAAAAGATAAAGCTAAATTTAGATTCAAAAATAGAGCTAGCAAAAAAATTAAAAAAAATATTGGATTCGAATCAAATGGTTTTGTTGAACAAACACATGATGAATGTATTGATGAAAATAATTTAGAACAAATTATTATTTGTTTATTAAGTCCTGTTCTACACAATAATTCTGATTTAAAATCTGTTAAAAGTTTTAATAATTTATTGTCCAATTAGGAATTTAATTTCTAAATCAGAATCTGAATTATTTGATAATAACACACTGGATCTAAAATTAGAACTTATCATTTGATTTTTTTTATAACATAAATTTTGTGATTTAAAACTATTTTTAAAAACTAACATAATATCCGTATCAAATCCAAATTTTTTATTAGCAATTATATTATAATCTATTTCGTAATTACTATTTTTTTTAACAATTATTTTCTTAATGATATTACTTTTTTTTAATTTTTGTTCATAAAGTGTATAATTGTCAGGTGATAAATAATATAATGAAATTAAAAGAGCTATGCAAATACATAAAGTCATAAAAAAATTTACAAAATATGAAATATAAATTTTACAAGTCGACATATAATTTATATTTATTTATATAATAAATTTATCTATTAATTATAACAAATGAAAGATAAAAATATTTCTTCTTTAAATAATGCTATAGAACAGATGACTGGTGTTAATTCTGATATAATTATTATAATTTTAGGAGCATTACTATATTATTTTAATTATTTAACTGAAAAAAGATATTTGGTAACAAATATAATTATTACTAGTTTTGTCTTGGCAGTTTTTGATTTTTTTCTTAAAAAAATATTATTATTTAATGTATCAAATGATTATTACAAATTTGTTGTTAATAACATGATAACAATTGTTGTAATTGATCTGCTAATAAATGTTATTACAAATGGACTTTATAATAATCCTAAATTATCTTTTATTAATTATTTTAACTTGGCATTTGCTTGTTTCTTTTACGAAACTATTGTATTTAAACTATTCAATTATAATAATCTTTGCACTCAAAGATTAAGAACTATTACAAAAACAATTATGAGATTAGCAACTATTCATATATTATCTAACTTTTTAAATGGTTATCCTTATGATGAAATATGGTTTGATTTCTCATTTGGTCAATTATTTAACTTTTGCTTCTTTACTACTGTATTTAATGGTGATTAAAAATATTTATTTACTAAGTAGTTTTTCTACTTTTTTAATATATCTTTTCATAGCATGTTCTTTACTCATTCCTTTATTTTGAGTCCATGCATCCCATTTTGCTCTACCTTTTGGATCAAAAAATCCAGGTTGATCAATATTACAATCTCCTACTGTTGCCTGTTTAAAATAACCATATAAAGATAACATTGTGTCACTATCTAATTTTAAATCAGACCCAGTTATATCTTTTGCTGCTTTTTCAAAATTTTTTGTTATATCTTCATTACCCATTTTGCTTTATATATATGTTATATAACATTATATTTTTAAATTGGTTGTAACTTACACTAATTTTTATAAATAAATTATTAATTTAAATTATTAATTTTGTTAAATAAATTTTTTTTAGACATAATTTAATTCTCCTCTTCAGAAGATTCATCATCAGAAATGATAATGGTTTTATTACCACGTTTGGTAGTAGGAGCTTCATCTTCATCATCAGAATCTACTTTAGCTTTCTTTGATTTAGACTTAGATTCCTTGGTTTCTTTTGTCTCTTTAACTTCTTTAGACTTGGATTTTGATAGGGTTTTTTTTGGTTGTTCTTCTTCGTCATCAGTTTCAACCTTAGCTATCTTTTTTTTATCTTTGGTATCTTTTTCTTCAGCCTTAGATTTTGATTTAGAAGCGGTCTTTTTAGGTTTTTCTTCTTCTTCATTATCAGATTCATCTACCTTTGTCTTTTTAGTAGAGGTCTTCTTCTTGGACTTTTCTTCAGCTTCATCATCAGATTTAGCTGCCTTCTTAGTAGTAGAAGCCTTTTTTTTAGGTTTATCTTCTTCATCAGAATCATCTGCATCAACTGCAGCTTTCTTATTAGAAGAATCATCATCTTCATTGGTGTAAACACCCATAGTTTTGCATTTAGGTACTTCACAAACCTCTTTCATGATTTTAACTACTTCACTACTATTAAGATTGAAGGTCATTTCAGAAATCATCTTTTCTTTGAGTTGTTCGATAACTTCAGTTTTCACTGTATCAAGTGATTTTTTACAACGAGTATATTTACCACGGAATCCTTTCTCTTCTTCACCATAATATTTCTTAAGCGAAGCATAGAGGACTTCAGGTGCTTCATGTGTGAATTCAACAACACAATAACCTGTCTTGATGATACCACCGTAGAAAACACAAGCGTGAGTATAAGGAATTTTAGCTGGTTTAGTAGAAGTTTCAGATTTTTTTCCCATTTTTATTTATTATCTATCTATGCTTCTTATAATGATATGGTTGCTTTTTATTTTTTTTTCAACTTTTTTTATTTTTATATATATAATTTAGTTTTATCAGTAGTTTGTATATATAATATACTATATCTTGCACTTAGATATCCACTCTTGATATCTATTTTTTGAATCAAATATAGGTCCAGGATGTATTTTTGAATCAAATTTAGTATCCCAATTATATATAATTTTATTATCTATATTCTTTAAATGAGGTAACCATTTTTTTATATACTCACAATCAGGATCCCATTTTTTTATCAAAGTATTAGAAATAGACATTGGTCTACCAGCTATAGGAGCTTCAGATGGGGCAAATTTTTTACCTGGAAAGTCTAATTCAGTAACCCACTGTGTATTAAGTTTATTTTGACTAGTTGAACAATCTAATAAATGTCTAGAAAACCAATCATTAAGCCCTATATATCTACACAATGGATTTATAAGCAAATATTTTACTGAAAAAACCCCAACAATCATTCTACATCTATTATGCATGAAACCTGTATGTAATATTTCTTGAACTGCTGCATCTACTAATAAAAATCCTGTACGTGAGTTCATCATTATATCCCATTCTTTCCATTGACGAGATGATTTATCAGGAATACTATCTACCCATTTTATTTTATTATATCTTGAATCTACATGAGAATCATATGAATTTGCTCCAGGTAGATATCTTAATAAACAATAATAATAATCACGCCATATTACCTGATTAATTAACTGAGTTGTACTTCCTAATTTGTCGATTAATGCCCAATAAAATTCTCTCTCAGAAATAAGTCCAAAATTTAAATAGGCAGATAAATGAGTAGTACTATAAGAAAGAATATCTCTTTTTGTATTATATTCTTTAAAGTCTTTAAGTGAAGACAAAATACCTACAGCTATTTTTCTAGAACCAATTTCTAATGGAATATAATCTGACTTTAAATGTTCTTCCCAAAAATAATCAATATCATCAAACCCTAGTGTTTTAGAAATTTTTAAGTTGCTAACAAATTTTATTTTATTAGTTATTGGTTTATTAAATTCTTTTTTATTTTCTAACATATTTTTTCTAAAAGCACCATATTGTTTGTATGGAAAATTATCATCTTTTTTTAATAAATTCATTGAACACATAGTGAAATCATCATGATTTTCAAATAACATTACTTCATTAGATGTGCATAGATTACTTATTAATTTATCTCTTTCAAGAGAGTATCTTGTATAATCAGCATTAAATCCAAAACAAATACTTAAATATTTTTCACTTAATGTATTAATCAAATATTTTATTACATTTTTTGGTTTTCCATAAAAAACATACAAATCAGATGATTTATTATTTAAATTTTTTTTTAAATCTTTTATTGATTCACATAAAAATCTTAAAGCAGGAAAACTTAAATAATTTTTGTTTGAAGAATTTAAATCAACTTGATATGGATCAAATATAAAAATTGACATTATTTCTTTGCATTTTGTGGATAATATATTTAATCCACGATTATCTTCAATACGAATATCTTTTCTATGAATAAATATTCCCAAGTCATATTTTTCAATTAAATTGTTTGTTTTTTTATTTGTTTTACTTTTTGATGTTTTTGAACTCATTATTTAGTTATATAATTATATAGTAATATTATATTATATTTGTATAAATATAATATCAAACAAATTTAATTTTTCTTTTTATGAAAAATTATAAAATATAAAAGAAAAATAATTACAATGACAATTAATAAATCACCTGAAAACCATTTAAAATTATATTCTGACTCAACATTTCCAAAATTTTCTGTTTTTAAAAGATTTTGTAAATTTTCCATATTTTCCATTTTTGGCATATTTGTTGTAGAATTTATAGAAATTTCCTCTGGTTTAGGTATCATTATTTTATCAACAAGACTATCTAAAGTTACATCATATATTTTATCTTCTTTTTTATTATTCGGTTTAAAATCTTTTTTAGCTTGATAGGCGCATGATTTTATATTTGATACTAAAATTCCTAAATCAATCATCATATCTGTAGCATGATTTTTTAATGTATCCATATTGGAAAGAAAACATCTTAAATCAACATAAATATTTTCTTTATCACATCTTTCTTTTAATTTATCTCTAAGTTCCTTCTCTTTTCTATCAAAATTCATTATTTCATTTTTTAAATTAATATTTTCAGATTCTATTAAATTTGCTAAATTTTTATTATGAGATAATTGTTCAGAAATATTTTTATTTTCCATAAACTTTTCATCTATGTTTTTAATCTCATTTTCAAATTCAGAAAATCTTTTATTTAAAATTTCATTTTGTTCTGCAATTGTTTTTAAACTATCTAATTTTTCAGAATATTTATTAATTAAATCTTCATAAGCTGATTTGTAAACTTTTGCTTCTGTTTTATTATCAATATCAGAATTAGTCATCTGATCTTTACGATCATTACAATCACCAGAATCCTTTCTAATACAAAAAGAACCTTCTGGATTTTGTTTATCTAATGATGTTACATTTTTGTATAAATTACAAGTTTTATCTTTATTGTTAAAATCAAAACCAACACAATTTAAATCATCAGTACATGATTTTTTACAAGCATCAACTGAAATATCTTTTAATGTAGTTAAACTTTGTCCATTTATACCAAAATTGTCACTACATTGATATTTATCATCTGAAATAATCGAATTATTATATTCAGTATTTTCAAATTGTTCAATTTGCATATTGTTGAAATTTTGATATACCTGGTTATCATATGAAGAACCATCAACACTATAAAAGTTCATTATTTATAATATATATTTATATATTATAAAAAATTAATCATTATCATTAATTTATTTTATATTTCAAATAAATTTAAGGAGGCGTAATATTGTCTAAATCATTCCATGCATTATATCCATAAGTAAATGTAGGATTTTTGTATAATGTTCCCCAATCAAATGGTCTTGTTTCTAAAGGATAACAAGTTGCTGTTCCAGTGTAACCACCTTCAAAACATACACCTTTACATTTTTCTTTACATTTATCCATACCTGTTTTAATATTGCCATAATCAATCTTATCAATTTGATTTGCAACATCAAAAGCTGTTTCTTCTACATTTGCTAAATCTATTTCATCATTATAATAATAAACTAAGTCTTTACCTTCCGATGAAGTTGTTTTATAATAATCTTTGTAATCAAAATCTAAGGGAATTGCGCCAGCTAAATCTGTCATAGGTGAACCTGGGTATGTATAAAATTTTTGATTTGGTCCAACAACTACTTCAGTATTTGATCTTTTTATAACTTTTGGTCCAATTTTTGGGCTAGCACTGAATCCTTCTTTATTTTTAAAAAATATTTCATTAATACACAAAAGAAGTAAAATTATAAATAAAACAATTAATATATTTTTCAACATATAATAACACTTAAGAAAATATTTATATTAAGAATTATTTTTTACTTGATTTTAATAATTCTAAATATTTAGACTTATATTTAATATATTTAGCTCTATATTTTTCATCTAAATT
>JACCDO011479359.1_pt1 | contig 17397 bp, 18 predicted proteins | sample 7446101 | NCBI WGS metagenome assembly JACCDO01 (sample SAMN15323440, study PRJNA562643) | freshwater metagenome | isolation source: river surface water | place: USA:Blue River Watershed | collected 2017-08-16 | reverse complement strand
AAATAAAAAAGCCTTCATTCGAAGGCTTTTAGTGTGTGTGCAGGTATTAAATCTCTTGAGTAAATTTAAAGAGTTAATAAGTTTATTAAACCTGTCAAAAGACCAACCCGTCAAACAAAAAACACTAAATATAGCTAGAATTAGTGTCAAATAAGTGACGCGTCATTATAAATGCAATGAGTTACTTCTTTGCATGGCCTTTAAGTAGTTTTTTCTTACGAGCAAGACGCTTAAGTTTAAGACCAGATTTTCTATTTTTAGATGGCTTTTTCGCAGGACGTGACTTTTTTAGCTTTTTCATAATTCCTCCACAGTATTAAAATTCGAGTGAGCTTATAATAAAAGATAAGCTTTGAAAACGAGGGCCTTAGATGAACTTAAGTTTTTTCCTATTTTCTCTGTTTTTTTTATTGAATCCCGTCACTTGGGCCTATTACCCAAAGGGGACTATGCTTGTGGATCCCCCAAAAAACCCCCAAAGTCTTGATGACTTTGCTCATCCTAACAAGGGATGCCCAGAAAACTCAGAGTGTGATGAGGTGATGGGAAAAATGATGACAAGATTTAAAGACCTTATTAAAAAACTTGAAACCTCTCAAGCATCAGAAAAATTGAAGGCCCAAGAATTGGAGAAATTTAGAACTCTTTATGGGCTTCCCGTCAATTTTTATACGACTCAAAAATCTGAATCAAGTTTCAAACCCCTTCTATATAATTCTCCCTGCAGAAACCATCTCGGAAAAAACAAAGGAGAAGTTCAAATACTCTCGGGCGAAGCTTTTGTTAAAGAAATCTCATTAGAGAAAGGATTTATTCAAAGAGAAAATACCCTGCATGAAGTTCCCATAAGTGAACTTTTTTCTCCGACACCAGTTGAAATCTATTTTTCTGAAAAACCAACCACCATTTATTTACCAAGCGGAGATCGAATTCTTTTTATGAAAGATCAACATCTCTATGTTTTAAAAGAGGTGGATGGATTTTATTATATGCTAAAAATTTCTCTCACAGGAAAATGGCAAGTCACCCCGTTTGAGATGAGTCAAATATCTTCTTATGAGGAAAGAAAAACTTCTTTTGATTGCACGAATGATAAAAACCTCTCCCCAACCTTTGCCACTTATTACTGTGAGAAAGTTTGGAACGAAAACTTAAAACAAACTGTGCCCGTTAAATACTATCGAGGCTGCGTTTTATAAATTTTCCCCATGAGTCTTACTTCCTTAACGAGATGATCATAATCTTCTCTTTTATCTTTTAAAGGAAGAATAAGATGAGCAAGAGCTTCCTCTGCATTCTTAAATGAATCTGGAGCATCAACAACGATAAACTGTGAGTGTTTACCCTTTTTAAAATTACCCCATTTTTTACCAAGTCCTAAGATTTCTGCTCCAGCTAAGGTCGAGCGATAAAGGGCCTTCACAAAAGTTGCCTCTTTTTTACCCTCTTTTTGATGTTGCTCAACAAAGCTTCTCATCACATCAAACATGGATAAAAATGGCCCTCCCCCAATATCAGACCCCATGGCCCAACGTACTTTCATCTTCTCTATTTTTTTAAAATCAAAAAGTCCTGATCCTAAACCGCGCTCCTCTATCGGAGCGTTGGAAGTTGGGCAATGAACGACTGAAGTTTTTGATTCACTCAATGTTTTTAACTCTTTGGTATCAAGATAAATCCCATGGCCCATGAGAGAGTTTTTACCTAGCATATTTGTTTTTTGATAAATTTCCGTATAGGTTTTCACTTTTTCAAAACCAGGAATTTTTTTATAAAGAGAAAGAACAAATTCAATTTCACCCGGTGTTTCAGAAAGATGAGTTTGCTTAAAACATTTCGCCTTATCCGTTAATTTGGCTCCCTGACTCATCACTCTGGGAGTCGTCGTGATGGCAAAACGCGGAGTGAAGCAAAACTTTTTTCCAAAATTTTTAATATTTCTTTTTGTAAGCTCCAAAGATTCTTCCTCGGTTTGAGTGAGCTTCTCTGGGGAGTTCATATTCATTAACACATTTCCAATGATAAATTGCCCTTTCACCTCTTTCATCGCGGCCTTAAGCGCATGCTCATGAATTGAGCTGTAGCAGGCCCCTCCAATCGTTCCAGTGAGAGTGAGTTTTTGAAAAAACTCCTTCGCTCTTTTTTTGGCATAATTTTTATCAGAAAATTTTTGTTCCGTTGGAAAAGTATATTTCTCAAGCCATTCAAGGAGAGAATCCTTGGGCATTTGTCTCACATCATCTTGCACCCAATGAAAGTGCATATCAAAAAAACCAGGCATAAGAAGAGATTTTGGATAGTGCTTCAAATTTTTCTTCGACATTTCTTTGGCATATTTTTTTTGGGCCTTCTCAAAACTTAAAAGATCATGAATTTTTTCTTCCTTAAGTGTGGCATCGACAACTAAAACCCCATCTTGATAAAAATCACATTTTTTATCATCAATTGGATTAAGAATTGTTGCTCTGAAAAACTTCAATTTTCGCAATGCCATAGCCTGTCCTTTTTTGTGGCCCAGAATAGTTATTTTCACTACTCTATTACTCTATGAAAACATCTTTTATACTTGGTCTTTTTATCTTTGTCTTGAGTTTGACGAAATTTTCTCTCGCTTCGACTCCTTTTGAGGTTCGTGAGATTTCCATTTTTGAAATCAACTCGGCCATCACACCGGCAACCCTCGATTACCTTAAGCATCAACTAGAAAACACCCCTCAAAAATCCCTTGTTCTCATTAAACTTAATACTCCGGGGGGATTAGTTCAAACGACAAAAGATATTATCACTCTCCTTGGCGATCAAAATCTTCCTCTGGCCGTTTGGATCACTCCTCAAGGAGCTTCCGCCTCAAGTGCAGGATCAATCATAGCCTCAAGTGCCCATTTTATTTTTATGAGTCCTGGGACCAACATGGGAGCGGCGACTCCTGTAGGTCTCGGAGAAGATATTAAAGAAAGTGATGGCAAGAAAAAGGCCCTGAATGATTTAACCTCTCTTGTTAGATCTCTTAGTCAATCAAGAGGAAGACCACACATTCCATTTGAGAAAATGATTTCTGAGGCAAAATCCTATACAGATAAAGAAGCATTAAATGAGAAAATCATTGATGGAGTTTTTTCTTTTGAATCAGAAATTGTTGAGTTTCTTCAAAAGAAAAACTTTACACTCAAAGGCGAAACTTTTGAGATTAATTTTATCTCTCCAGTTTTTAAAAATTATGAACTAAGTCTTGGGCAAAAAATCCTTGAAGTACTCGCGAACCCGAGTCTTGCTTATTTTTTATTTCTTATTGGAGCGGCCCTGATTTATTTTGAGCTTCAGGCACCTGGTGGATTTATTGCAGGCTCCATTGGTCTGGCCCTTCTTCTATTGGCCGCTGTCGCTTTTCAAGTCCTTCCTCTGAATTGGGGAGCTTTTGGTCTTATTATCCTAGGACTTGTGTTACTGGTGCTTGAAATTTTTATCACAAGCTACGGCCTCTTGGGGCTTAGTGGAACGGTCTCTTTGATTATCGGATCACTTTTTCTTTTTCATGGGGAATCGGGATTTTTAAGTGTAGAATACCCTGTTATCATCTCTACGTTTTTGGGAGTTTTTGTATCAGTGGGTTTTATTGTCTGGTACATATTGCGGGAGAAAAAGAGACAACCTCAAAACGCGCAATTTTTTCTGCCTCTCTATGAAAAAGGAGTTGTTTCAAACAAACTTTCTGACCACTACCAAGTGAAGGTTCATGGAGAAATTTGGAATGCTGAATCAGGAGAGGATCTTCATCCGGGTGATCATGTTGAGGTGATTGAAGTTGATGAAAAACATTTAAAGTTAAAAATAAAAAAAATTATTTCCTAAGGAGATTTTATGTTTACGTTTATTCCATTTATTATCATCGGTGCGGTGATTTTTTTTAGTGCAGTCAAAGTCTTAGATGAATTTGAAAGAGGAGTGATTTTTCGCCTTGGAAAATTCTCTGGAGTCAGGGGGCCGGGTCTTATTCTTTTAATTCCAGGACTAGAGAAAATGGTAAAAGTTGATCTTCGTGTGGTCACCATGGACGTTCCCTCTCAAGATATTATCTCTAAAGATAACGTGACTCTTAAAGTAAACGGAGTTGTGTATTTTAAAGTTTCTAATCCTGACCGCGCTATTATTTCTGTTGAAAATTACTACCATGCAACGGCGCAAATCGCCCAAACAACGCTTCGATCTGTGATCGGACAATATGAGCTTGATGAAATCCTCGCTCATAGAGATATGATTAATAGCAAGCTGGCAGAAATCTTAGACGAATTAACTGGGCCATGGGGAATTAAAGTCAGTAACGTTGAAGTGAAGGCCATTGATCTTCCGACTGAAATGCAAAGAGCGATGGCCAAACAAGCAGAGGCCGAGAGAGAAAAACGAGCAAAAATTATTTCTGCTCAAGGGGAATATGAAGCCTCGAAAAAGCTTGCAGAAGCTGCTCAAGTGCTTGGTGAGCAAAAAGATGCCATCACACTTCGTTTTCTTGAAACCATGAGAGAGATTGCTGGAACGAATAATAGTTCAACGACATTTTTTCCTGTGCCGGTGGATTTTTTATCAAGAATTATGAATAGAGATAAATAAAAAAAGGAAGGCGATGCCTTCCTTTTTTTTTACCACTTAGTGGGACCAAGTTGCTTTAATTTATCTGTTTTATTTTCTGGGGCCGTCGTTTGATTTTCATCAACAGAGGCCGGAGTTCTTCCTCTGAGTTCTTTGACTTTTAAATCTTCTGCGTTATCACTCTGAAGATCACGTCTCACATCTTCCATGATCATTTTATTAAAATCAGACATCGATTCATCCGTTCTGCCCCAGGATATTCCTGAAACAAGCATGAGAAATAGAGCTAACTTCATAAAATCCCTCCCCTAAAGTTCCAAATGCTTTATCGGTGAAAAAGCTTTATTTCTTAAATAATATTTATTCTTTAGGAGACAAGATCTTTTAAATATTTAGTTTTAAATCTAAACATTGTTTTCTAGCTAAGAATTTGAAGGGAAATTGCCGATAAAATGACTACATAAAGTTGGAGAATTTCATGAAAAAAAATTTCAAGTATTATTATGAATCAGCATTATTCATATCTAAACATCTTTTAAGTGAAGGTCGTATGACTTTAGATAAGGATGGAAAAGAAATGTCCCCAGAGGATATTGCAAAAAAAATGCAATCCGCACTTAAAAGTAATTCCCATAAAGAACTTTTAAAAAAAGTCAGATCAGAACATAATGTAAAATTCTCCTGGTGAATTTTGAAAAATAACTCCCTCTAATTCTAAGTCTCTAATCATTAATACACATGTTTCTTTATTATCAGAAAGAATAAGACTCTTGCTCAGAGATAAGTTTTCAATTAAATATCTTTCAACACCTAAATGTGTATCCATTCCTAGTACAAAAAGAATCTCTCTAAATACTTTATTGGGAACATAGAGACGATAAATATATCCCCCATTTATTTTTAATTGATTAACTATTCCCAATGAACCTAAGTTTAAACAAACTTTTTCGCCCAAATTTTGCAACTTCATATTTCCCCGTGCCTTCTTTAGAAGAAGCAAAAGGACTAACCTATTTGAAGTGATAAGAAGACAACTTCCAAAAGTTTCAGAGGAAATAATTCACTTTTGAAAATGTAGGTTTATTGGCAATAATGGAAGGTCGTTTCTGAGATTTTGAATATTTTCTTGAAGAGTCCTAAGTCAAAAGACCAAGAACTCTTCAAGTTTAATTTTCAGAATAATTACATTTATCGAATGACTGATCTTTGATTTTGATTTAATTCTTTTTTTCTAATCCTAATGCTCTTCGGAGTCACTTCCACCCACTCATCCTCATCAATCCAATCAAGCGCCCAATCAAGAGTTCTTGGAGGTATTGGAGGAAGAATAATGTTTTCGTCTTTCCCAGCAGTTCGAACACTTGATAAGTGCTTTTCACGACAGACGTTCACGTTCAAATCATTTGGTCTAGTGTGCTCACCAACAACTTGTCCCTCATATGCTTGCTCCCCTGGAAGAACAAACTGCTTTCCGCTTGAGAGAAGGTTGAAAAGGGCGTAAGGAGTGATTTTTCCAGCTCTATCAGAAATAATCGCCCCATTTTGTCTGGCAAGCATTTTACCTGCAAAAGGCTTATAACCAACGAAATAGGAAGACATGAGTCCCTGACCTTTCGTATCAGTTAAGAATGTTGATCTATATCCAATAAGACCCCTTGATGGAACCGTAAATTCCATTCTTGTTCTACCTTCTCCAAATGGAATCATCGCTTCTAAAAGGCCTTTTCTACTCGCCATTTTTTCTGTAATAGCACCTGTCGAATCATTTGGTACATCAAGAACCAAGCGCTCAAATGGCTCCATCATCTGGCCATCAATTTCTTTATTAATCACTTGAGGACGAGCAATCATAAGCTCAAACCCTGCACGGCGGATCTCTTCAAAAACCACCGCCACTTGAAGTTCTCCTCTGGCTTTTAGAATAAAAACCTTAGGATCTTCAGTCGGTTCATATTTTAAAGACACATTTTTTCTAATTGCATCGATTAAGAACTCTTCAAGTCTTCTACTTGTTAAATACTCTCCTTCTCTACCTGACATAGGAGAAGTGTTCACCGAAACTTGAACCGAAACTGTTGGTGGTTCAACTTCAATTCGAGGAAGAGCTTCTGGTTTTTCTGGAGCCGCTAGAGTGTCTCCGATATCTCCATTTTCAAATCCTGAAACGATCACAATTTCACCTGCTTCAGCAGATTCAACATTACTCATTCCAAGACCATCAAAAATTTGAAGAGAAGTAACTTTAAACGCTTTATTTTTTCCTTCGGCCCCAATCCACATGAGTTGTTTTCCGTTTTGGATCACACCTCTTTGGATTCTTCCTACCATAAGAGCACCGAGGTAGTTTGAATAAGAAAGATTCGTCACAAGAAGTTGCGCAGGTCCCTCTTTATCAACTTTAGGAGATGGGTAGTAATCGCTGACTAAGAAATCAAGCATCGGATGAAGATTTCCTTCTCTGCGATTCTTGTCATTCGAAGCATATCCAGATCTTCCTGAACCATAAAGAAATGGAATATCTAAATCAATATCGTGACCAGATTGAGAAGCAAGCTCAAGAAGAAGATCTTCTACTTCAGTTTGAACCTCATCAATTCTTTGGTCCGGACGATCCACTTTATTAATAAAAACCGCCACGCGAATATCTCTCTCTAATGCCTTCGAGAGAACAAATCTTGTCTGAGGAAGAGGACCTTCAGAGGCGTCAACAAGAAGTAAAATCCCATCCACCATCATAAGAGATCTTTCAACCTCTCCACCAAAATCGGCGTGGCCTGGAGTATCGAGAAGATTAATCTTTGTATCCTTCCATCTGATCGCACAGTTTTTTGCTTTAATCGTAATACCGCGCTCTTTTTCAAGCTCGCCTGAATCCATCACTCTTTCTGCCACTTGTTCATGTTCAGAAAAAAGTCCAGACTGTTTTAAGAGCTCATCCACAAGAGTTGTCTTACCGTGATCCACGTGAGCAACGATGGCGATATTTTTTAATTTCATAATTCAAACCTTTTCATTTTTTTAAACCAATACCTTAATGGAATTGGACCTATTTGACGAGTGAATCTTATGCTAATCCTTCTTGACTTAAAATACTCAGAGCAATTTTTACTCCATCCACCGCTGCGCTGGTGATTCCCCCTGCATGTCCGGCACCCTCCCCGCATGGGTAAAGCCCTTGATGAGAGGTAGAAATCAGTGTTTCCTTATCCCTAAGAATCGTCACCGGAGCTGAGGTTCTTGTTTCTGGAGCGATAAGGAGGGCCTCGTCATGGATAAAACCAGGAAGATCTTTATTAAATGAAGTTAGGCCCTCTTTTAAATGCTTCATCACAAAAGAGGGAAAAATTTCACGAAAATCGGCCTTAAATACACCAGATGGAGAAGACGTTTTTGGCAAGGGAGAATCATTTAATTTTCCCTTCATAAACTCTCCAATCGTCATGGCGGGAAGTTCTCTTCCGGTTCCAAATTTCTTTGAAAGCTCAAAGGCCTTTTTTTCTATCTCATGCTGAAAATCAAGGCCCGCAAGAATGGAATCACTCCCAAGATCCTGATCTGATTTCACAGAAACCACGAGAGCAGCGTTCGACCAATAGGAATTTCTAGCGTAATTACTCATTCCATTGACGACAATTCCATCGGCTTCTGTTCCAGACGATAAAACGTATCCTCCTGGACACATGCAAAAACTATAAACCCCTCGATCTGACCATTTATCATGATAACTTAGGCGATATCTTGCAGCTCCTAGCTCCTCGGATTCACTAAAGCACCCGTGCTGAAGAGAATCGACGAGTCGTCGTGGATGCTCCACCCTGACTCCGACTGCAAAATCTTTTCTTTTCATCGATACGTTCGAGACAACAAGATGCTTATAAAGATCCTGTGCCGAGTGACCCGTGGCGAGGACCACGTGATCAGAATAAATCTTTTCCCCTGATGGTAATTCAACTCCAACCACTTTATTTTGGTCATAAATTAATTTTTCAACCGTCGTGTTGTAGCGAATCTCACAACCTTGGGATCTGAGCCAATTTGAGATACTGGTAATAATTGAGCGAATTTTATTTGATCCTAAATGCGGATTAGAAATATAGGCCGTTTCTTTGGGGGCACCAAAATCTACAAATTTCTCCATCACATAAGAGACAAGATTGGATTTGATTCTTGTGATTAATTTTCCGTCTGAAAATAATCCGGCCCCACCCTCTCCAAAACAAACATTTGTATCTTTATCAAGATGTCCGTATCGCCAAAACTGAGAAATCTTAAGCATCCTCTTTGATGCTTCATCACCCTTTTCAATCACTAATGAGGGGACTCCTTGCTCGGCCAGTCTTACGGCACAAAAAAGTCCGCCAGGGCCTGCACCAATAATAATTGGCCTCGATTTAAGGCCAGTCACTTTTTTTAATTTTTCAGGAGCATCAAACTTATCCCCATCAAATGTGAGAGCATCAAGGATATAATGAAAAATCGGTTTTCTTCCCCTTGGAGCCCCCCTGGCATCTAGGCTTTTTGAAATAGTTCTAAATTCCCGAATTTCTGGATAGTTCTTCTTCACATGGGAATCTAAATCCACATCAAAAGGTAGTTGAAACTGATACTTTTTTGGCATGGAGGGGTTTTACACTATGCATTGATATAAATCAATCCAAAACTAGCACAATCTATGCACACACCTTAAAAGCGACGAACGAGAAGATCCTGACGACCTTTCTGGGCCAAATTTACATACCGATCAAACCAATAAGTTTTGGCCTGATCGATAAAAAGTTTCGCTTCATTTGGAAAATATTCAATTTCTAAGGAATTTCTCATCATCGAAATAAGGTAGTGATTAGAGAAAATTGGAATTTTAAGCAATGCTTCCATCGATTTATGATTTTGATGAAATTCAGGACGGGAGACATGATAAACAATGAGATTATCATATTTAAAAAAATTATCAGACTCACCTGTTTCACAAAGCTCATGAATCTCTTCTTTCATCTGGGAAACGTAGGTTTTTAACTCTTTTTTTGATTTAAATATATTTTCAGGAAAATAAAAACTTTCCTGACTTTCATTCATTTCAAATCGAATTTTAGGAATCCTCCAAGAATCGACTTGAAGTCTGTCGTGATGAAACTGTGGACAAAATAAGTTCTCTTGAGTTTCGTTTAAAAAATGTCCCAAGGTTTTATACTGGTAATACAAACCAGAAAAATAAACCCTTCGATTCGATTTTCTAATCTCTGCACTAGCGGGAAATCGAGTTGGCCCAGATTGAAATATTTTCTCTAATAGCTCAGGAGAATAGCTAAAAGTAGGAGTTTCATTTTTATCTTTGTGAGCACATCCGAAAATCATAACTAAGATTAAAAGAAGAATCATATTTTTCATTTGTCACCCTCTCCTAAAGTTACTTTTCGACTTTTTTTGCTTCGGCTTGATTATTTGACTTTTCCCCTCCAAAATAGAGCTATGAATTACTGGCTAATGAAATCAGAACCCGATGTCTTCTCTTTCTCTGACCTCAAAAAACTCCCTTCAAAAACAGGGCCATGGGATGGAGTTCGAAACTATCAAGCACGAAATTTCATGAGAGATGAAATGAAGATTGGGGATATTATCCTGTTTTATCACTCAAGTTGTGAGGTCCCCGGAATAGCCGGACTGGCCAAAGTCGCCTCAAAAAGCTACCCAGACCAAACCCAATTTGACTCAAAATCTGAGTATTTTGATCCAAAAGCAACGAAAGATAATCCGAGATGGTTTTTGGTTGATGTGACTTTCTATCAGGATGTCAGAAACTTTATTCCACTTGAAAAACTTAAGACTTTGCCAGAATTATCAACGATGAGACTTCTTCAAAAGGGTAACAGGCTATCAATTCTGCCCGTTACCCATGAAGAATTTAAAATTATTATATCACTGTAGTTCGATGTAATTTCCATTCGTCTTCTGAAGATTTTGATCAACAGTGACTTCAAATGAATTTCTCCCACCTTCGTTTGCAACGCTAAATGTATATTGCCCTTGCGGAAGAACTTTATAGAACTCAGAGCCTGAGAAAGTAAATTTCCCGTGGTTTTTACTCTCTGGATGATGCTGAATAATTTCAACTTCTCCAGAAATATTTTGTCTCTTAAAAACAAATCCGGCCCCCTGGTGAACGCGACTTAAAAATTCAACCATTGAGTCTCGATTACTCTTATAAAAGCCAGGGATTTCAGAATATCTTGGCCATTTATCGTGGGAAACCTCTAGAGTAATTTGAAGATCATTATGCCAAAAGTAACTCCAATCCTGCATCCCACCACGAACAATGTACCAAGCGGCTCCATTGGTAATTCCACCAGGAAATTCAGATGAACTTCTCATCTCGGGATTTAATTCAGAGTACGCCAGAGACAATTCTTTGACTAACTCATCTAGAGGATGAAGATCATACTTTGAATCCCATGGATAGTTAGCGACAATTGTTCCTCCGTGAAAATTTGCAGAGAGAGAGAATTTTCTTTGGGACTGAAACTTCATCACGGCCTGATTCTCTATTTGTCTACCAGGAAGATTACCGTCTCTGTCGCGAATGATGTCAGGAAAATTTCGGTTTAAATCCAAACCGTTTGCATTAGCACGTCTCTTGGCCATTGAACCATCTGGATTCATAGAAGGCATAATATAGATTTCAGTATTATTAACTAAACTTGTAAGTTCTTGATCCTTGCCATAATTTTCAGCAATCTCTTCAATGAAAAAAGTCGTTAACTCTCGCCCTGTGATTTCATCTCCATGCATAGATGAAATATATTTAAACTCAGGCTCTACCTCATCTTTTTCAACATTATCAGAAATCTTTACGACCCAGAGTTCTCTTCCCTGAACAGATTTCCCAATACTAAAAAGCTTCATTATTTGAGGTTGCTTGGCCACAGCGGCCTTAAGCTTTGCAGTGATCTGATCATGAGTAGGATAATCAAAGAACATGGCCTTGTTGATAGAAACCATATCCATAAAAGGAATCATTCTTTGATCAAGAATATTTTTTAAGCCCCTTGGGCCATAAACTTCAAAACCTTTAGATGTCACGTGATCAATTTCAACAGAACCTGAATCCACAAGATCTTTTATAATTTCTGGATTTTGTCCCATAACATAGAGCTCTTCTTGGATCTTTATACTGGCCATAGAAGACAAAGAGGTTCCAAGAATTAAAGAAGCGAGCCATTTTTTCATAGTATTCCTTTTATAAAATAAGCTGAGGAATTCTACCCTCTTCTTTGAAACGAAAGCAAAGAAATGGTAAAAAAAACATACTTTTTTAGGTTAATTAAAATTATTTCATCACATACAGACGATTTCTTGAGCTAAAAAATGCCAAATAATCATCATAAACCACCATATCAGAGTAGACCGAGGAATATTCGTGACCTAAATGAAATGAGCCTATTTCATTGAGTGTGATGGGATCTATAATCCGAACATGACCATCGAAGGAAGCCGCAACAATATTGTTCTTCCACCAAGAGACCGCGCTAATCCCATTTTTTGAAATTTTAGACTTCTTATTAATTGCTCCATCTAGCCCTAAGAGGAGGATCTCGCCTTCTCCTGTTCCTAAAAGAAGTTGCTCCCCTTTAAGGATTGGGTGAGCTGTGACATTGATATTAAAATCTCTATTAATTGCCCCATTATCTGGATTAATGGCCTTTAATTCCCCTGATGGAGAACCAATCACCACGACATTACCAACTTTTATTGGATTTAAATCTACATCGACAAACTTAGATTGCTGGGCAATTTGAGTTTCCCAGAGAATGACTCCCTCTTGTAAAGATAAGGCCCCAACATAACCATCAGCAAATCCAAGAATAATTTTATTTCCAAGCACAAGAGGCTTACTTGTTCTTTGTAGAGTCGTCGTAATAGGAATGGCCCTACTATAGGTCCAAAGAATTTTTCCAGTCTCTGCATCGAGCTGAACAATTTGATGACCTCTCAAATAAATGATCAAACGCCCATCGTGGAAGACAGGTGCACTTTCCACTGGAGATCCAAGATCAATGGCATACTTTAATTTCCCAGTTAAGTAGTGCCGGACAAATAATCTGCCACTAATACCACCATAAACGACATGATCATTAAAAAATTCTGCCGGTGCTCCAAGCTCTGTCTTTTCTTTTGCAGACCAAATAACCCGACCACTTTCTAAATCATAGGCCATCATCTCACCCGAGAGTGATCCTTGATAAAGAATGTCATTATAGATCCTAGGGGCCCCAGTACTTATGAATAAGTTCCCTGAGAGATGATACGGATCAAGGTTTTTTGACCAGGCCATAGTAAAGGGCCTGGTCTGCATTTTAGGAGTTTGAAAGTTAGAACAGCTAACTAAAAAAATGAAGATGAAAAATAATTTCATTGGGCCAGTTTAGCGAGATAAAGTTTTGCTAATTTTGCTAGTTCGTCATTTGGAAAATTGCTTACCACATAATCAAATTGAGTCTGGGCCTTACCTTTTTCATTTTTTCCCAAATAAAGTCGACCAAGCTCTAGCGCCAATTTTGGCTTCATGAACATATCTTTATTTTTCAATAAATTTTCTAAAGTCAAAATGGCATCATCAATTCTATTCAATTTTTCTAAAATAACTGCATACTGAGTCCCAACAAAAAAAGCTGAAACAGGATGAGTCAATTTTCCATCCAGTTTTGAGAGAATTTGAGCTGCTTCTTCATAAGAGCCCTTTTCATAGAGATATTTTCCCATTTCCAAAACAACTGGCACCATAACTGGAGCCGTTTGAACGTCAGCATCAAGCTGATTAAACGATTTAACTAGTTCAGCAGCTGAAAGCTTATTTGTCTTTACATCGGCCCAAACTTTGTTTTGAAATTCAAAAACCATCAATGACTGATTCATGGCCGAAGAAGTTTTTGTCTCCTTCCAGAAGATCCAACCTAAGATAACAAGAAGAACAGAAACAATGACATAAAAAATTGATTTTCTATGTTCATATAGAACGTGACCCAAGTCGGTTTTATTTAGTGTTTCCTCGAGTGTTTGAGTTTGAGTTGCCTCGCTCATAATCTTCCTTTTTGAATAAAATACCTAAAGAGTTTAAAACTGAGGGATAACGTTGTCAAAGATCAAAAGATTCCCTAGACTTTAAAGATATGAAATCTTTTATCTTTTTTTTCGTTTTTCTTGTTTTTTCTCAAAACATTTGGGGTGCCGACCTCAGGGGTAGACTTGGTGTGGGTGCTTCCAATCAACTCTCAAACGGACTTCCAGCTATCTCTTTTAAAATTCAAAACTCAAGAACTCTAGCACTGGGTGGTCTTATTGGAGTTAAAAGTGATGAAAAAAATACTCTATATGGGGCAGGTGCAAAATTTTATCGTGTGATATTTGATGAACCACAGCTCAATTTTTATATTGCGGGCCTATTTGCCATGCAAAATTATCTTAACAATGAAAATGAGACTCAATCAGGCTATCAATTTGATGGAACACTAGGAACTGAGTTTCATCTCTCAGGACTTGAAAGTATTGGGTTTAGTTTTGAATTTGGAGTTTCGGCCAATAACACAGACCCAGATGGAGGATCTACCATTGAAACTCTGGCAGATCATTTAATTAAAGCAGCGGTTCATTTTTATCTGTGAATAAATTTATCTTTTTCATCCCTATTCTGTTTCTTTTAGCTCAACACAGCTGGTCTCAATCATCAGATCAAATACTTCAAGAGGTTGAAGACGATACAGTTCTTGGTAGTGATATCTTTTCTGATTTTAATGAAGACTTAGAATCTGCTCAAGTTCTAGAAGACGAGAGATTTTATCGTTACGCCAGATTTTTTTCAGTTAACCTTGGTGGGGGATTTACAACTTTTACAGGGAACAGAGGACGCGCCTACGAAGATAATCACCCTACATTTCACTTATCCGTTAATTATTTTCTAGATTTCCAAAAGGCGATTTCACTTGGGCTGGAGTATTCAAAACATACGATGATTATTGATTCAGTTGTTAACGGCTATCCCAACAACGGTCTTCTTGGGGCAGTCGTTACAGATATGACAAGAGTTTTTGTGGGATACAAATATTATATCGATACCACGGACCTTGGCACTGCTGTGACTTACTCTAACCCACACTTTATTGGCCGACTTGAGTACTGGTATCAAACGAATAAATTTATCGATCAACCTTCTCTTCCTAAAGAATCAGGAGGAGGGATTGGTACTGGGCTTGGTGCAGGGCTTGAGTTTCCTATCGTTATAAAAGAATCCTACATCAGTGTTGAAGCCCTTTATCATGTCGTGAATTTTTTTGATAAGTTCACCCAAAATTACCGGCAAGTCTTCAATGAAGATGGGACTCCCAAAGAAGATAGTCCCTTCGGCTTTGAGGACTTGACCGGTAATGTGATGACATTCGTTGTAACCTATAATTTTACCTGGTAGTTTCTTTCTTCTCTATTTTTTTCATTCTCCGCTCAATATCCGTTGAAGTTCTAAAAATTAAATGCACAGGAGTATTGGTTAAATTAAATTCCTGTCGAAGCCCGTTGACTAAGTATCTTCGATAATTTTCTGGAATCCCTTGGGATTTATTACTAAATAATAAAAAAGTTGGAGGAGATGATTTAAGCATAGAGGCGTATTTGACTTTAAAACGCGATCCATTTGTTTTTTTAATCACAACAGGATTTTTCTCAGTCAAAGTAATCAAACACCTATTTAAAGCACCTGTAGGTATCTTTCTATTTCGAATGACAATCGTTCTTTTGATTGCTTCTTTCAGATAATTAATATTTCTATTACTCTTTGCTGAAATGGTCACCAGCTGACAAAAAGAAAGCCATGGAACATCATCCTGAAGATTTTGAAGCCACTCTCTTTTTTTCTTTTGATCAGCAAAAGTCTCCTTCAAAAGATCGATCTTATTTAAGCAAATAATAAGAGATTTTCCTTTCTCTAAAGCAATATCACAAAGTCTTCGATCTTGATGAGTAATACCTAAAGTAGAATCGATCATAAAAAGAACGATATCAGACTCTGTGATGGCCTTAAGAGAGCGATAAACACTTTGTGTCTCAATAAAACCTTCAACTAATTTTGCTTTTCTAATACCTGCGGTATCAACCAGCTTAATGGAGCGATACCTATTAATCGGAGTTTTTTGAACATCTTCCTCGTTATCATTATTTTCAATGACTTCATCATTCTCATCGAAAGAGCTAAAATTTTTCTCAATTTCAGATACTATTTCACTTTCATCAAAATAATCTTCTCCCTGATTATCCTGATCAAATGAAAATTCATGAGATGAGTTATCTTCATCTTCATTGTCATCCGATAAATTCATCTCAGAGTTTTGACCAAACTCCACATAAATTCTTTTTTCTTCCTCAGTCAGATCATCTTCATCCATTAAAAGATTCATGTCCGTATTTTCATGAAACTTTTTCATGTCATGATAAAGCTCTTCAGTGGTTTTTCTGAATTGATTTTCTTGGGCCGACAATAGGTCAATATCTGGGCCGAAATACAGATCAATATATCCTTCAATTGGATCAACAGTAGTACCTGCGATATCAGAAACAAGTGCTCTCTGGGCACCAACAAGGCAATTAAGGAGTGTTGATTTACCTGCATTCGGAGCACCTATGATCGCAACACTTGCCACCACATCATTAAGAGGTTTAACCCCTTTTTGAAGAAGCTCACTTTCAGATAATAAATCCTTTGTCCTAAATTCAATGGCGGTTTTTAAAAGTCTCTCTCTTAGATCATAAATTCCGCGATTATGTTCCGCTGAAATGCGAAGCATATTCTCAACATCAAGGCCTAGATTATAAAAATCATACTGATCACCCTCTTGTTTCTCTGTATCAAACTTGTTCATGAGTAACCAAAAAGGTTTTTTAGTCGACCTAATATAATCACAGATCCCCTTATCAAAAGGAAGAAGACCCTCTCTTACATCGACCACAAATAAAACAAGATCTGACTCATCGATAGCAAGCTTTGCATGCTCGGCCATAATATTAAAAAATGGGTCAACATTATTTTTCTTTTTCCTTGGATCGATTTCAATTTTATCCGGATAAAATCCTCCCGTATCAACGAGAATCACTTCATCTTTTAATACCTCTCCCTCGACTTGCTCTTCCATTGAAAGAATGCCGTAGTGACGATCTCTTGTGACTCCGGGTTGATCATGAGTCATAGCAAGATGCTGCTTTCTCATCAGACGGTTAAAAATCGTGCTTTTCCCAACATTTGGTCTTCCAATGATGGAAACAACCATTGATCTTTGACTCATTTTTTCCTCCACACTCGAGCAGAATTCTGAGTTCGTGGAAGCCCAATTTCATCCAGCACCCAATTATTGTTAAACCACTTGGGAGAAACTTTAACGTGAAGATTCAAATGAACCTTACCACCGACCATGGCCTCAATTTTTTTCCTCGCATTTTGACCAATTTCTTTAATCACCATCCCGCCCTTACCTACAACAATAGCTCGCTGGGATGGCCTATTCACTAATATAGAAGCTGAAATATGCGCCTCTGGATCAGTTTCTTTTTTTACAATATCTTTATATTCATCAATCACAACAGCTATCTCATAAGGAAGCTCTTCTTTTAAGAGTCTAAATGCCTGCTCTCTGATGTATTCAGTTGCGAAAAAACGCATATTTTTATTTGATACATCTCCATGAGGATAAAGATGTGGTCCACTTTCGGCCGTATCAGCAATCGCACCAGTGAGTTCATGAATGTTGTGACCATCTTTTGAACTAATCACAAAATATTTTT
>JACCDO010125441.1_pt1 | contig 17397 bp, 16 predicted proteins | sample 7446101 | NCBI WGS metagenome assembly JACCDO01 (sample SAMN15323440, study PRJNA562643) | freshwater metagenome | isolation source: river surface water | place: USA:Blue River Watershed | collected 2017-08-16 | reverse complement strand
TCACTTACTCAATCACTTACTTATTCACTCACTAACGCACTAACTCACTTACTTATTCACTGACTTATTCGCCAACTTATTCACTCACTCACTCTCTCGTGTACTCAGTCCATTCATATTTTCCGCGTGTTGGGCGGTGATAAAGCCGTGGTTAGACCCTATAACAGCAGCGAAAGTACAATTCATTAAAGCAAAAAAGTTAATTGAGTACGTCCCACGCGAGAACATACCGATTGACGAGATATTCATAGACAGTTTGTGAAAGAGATGATATTTATGTACATTACAACACTTTAGTAAAACAATTTAGTTCTTTGATTTGCTTTTATTGTATATTTGACGGCTGGTCTCTAATGGCCCTTCAATGAAGTTGGAGTCGCTGCCGGTGTCATCGTTGCTACCAGTGCTTCTGGTGGTCGATGATCTTGATTCGGTCTCACTAACTATATTGGGCTTTTGTGCTTTCTCACCAAGCGACAGAAGACCGTCGATGAGGTCAGATGACGAGTTATTCCGTTTAAGAGTCGTTGGGTTGGTGCCGTTACCACCTCCTCTCAACTGACGCACGTCATTCTCAAGTGCCATCACAATTGCCTCCATTTCTTGCAACATTTTCTTCTTTCTTAAGCGGGTCTTTTTTGCATGCATACGGTTCCTTTCACGCCTAATTTTCTCTAATTCTACAGTGGTGCAAGTGGACCGATCACACCTTAACAATGCATGATTGACGTCGAATTCATCGTTGTCAATTAACATTGCTGCGACATGACTATGTATTTTTTCAATTGTTTTGTTCATTTCGTCTCGGGGATGTGATGTATTTTTTCTGGGGCTATTTGCGAATAATAAATCGTTGCTTTCTTTGTCAAAATTTGCCGAATCCTGTCCAGTTAAGGATATAAGTATGCTGGCGACCGATACCTCATTTGCAGAGGTTAATGTATACTTTTCTTCTGTTAATTCTTGTATTCTGCGTTGTAATGCATCCATTTGCATTTTCTTACGTTCACGGGTGTTTCTAGCGTGCTTTCTATTACGTTCTCGGCATCGTTTTAAACTTTCATCTTCAGATAACTTTTTTCTTCTTTTATTACTATCTAACTTGATTGGTTGGCTGTTGTCGTTATAATTGAAATTTTTATTGTCATTATCATCATCTTCATCATCACTGTCATCATCATCATCATCACTGTCATTCTTTGACTCATTACTTACAGGAATAATGTTATAATCTGGGCGCTTTAAATTATGTGCTTCGTGGTGAGAAGAAATAGCATTATTATGCTCATAAACAGCAGATTCACTCATTCCTATACAATATTCTGAACTACTATATAATATTATGCGCAAAAACAATCAAAATGAATGGATAAATAGTATAAAAATCTTTGTGATACGAAATATGACACCTCACTAGCGTAGATGCCTTCCTGACCGAAGATATTATGTTAATATGCTCTTAAACTTGTATATTACGCCTCCAACAGTTGCTGCAGTGCTTCTAATACCCAAAAAAGCAAAGAAATCTACCAAATCAACTTATAAGTGACTGCTGAGGTGGCTATTGTCTTTTGGTATCCGCGGATCAATTGAAGAAATCAAGCCGGGTTAGGGTATGTCACATTTTTCCCCCACCAAGACGGTGCTAGTGAGTTGGTTAGTGGAAGCTATTAGATCGCGTGTCTGCACTCTGCGAAGCCACGTGATGAGTGATGAATGCGAGGACATCAGCCTTTAGACGGGTAAAATGTAAGTTCCGTTGAATCGTGACTAAAAATCAAAATTAAATACAAATGGTTCATCGTTTATAACGGCTTTGACGCTGTTTATAGTTGGTTTGTCGGTTAGTTTCCTTTTTCTTTTATTTTTATTGACACTCGATGGTCCCCTAGCACTACTAGTGGAACCGGTTCCGTTGTCATCACTGCCACCCGTTACTTGATAACTTTTTGTAACGGCAATATCTACTACCTCTTTATCGACCGTTGAATTGTTCCGCAATTCTTGGATAAACAGGGAGTACATCTCCTCTGGCTGCACTGTATTGTCGGTTGTATTGCGATCGCGTACACCAGATATTTGATCCGTTTTTTCCCGTAAAAAATGTAAACAATCACTTAAATTGCTAGTAGAGACATAGTTGTGAGTCAGCGCTATGCAGTCGTCGAGGTTGATGACCATGTGCCACCACGAGTGCGGCACGAAAATGACTTCACCAGGATTTAATATGGTCTCAAGCGGTCGATTTAAGGGATTACTATCATTGCGTGCTTCTAAGTGAAACTTCCAAAACGATAGCAACCATTCACCTGTGCTCAACGGAACTGTGACGTCGCCTAAATCGGAAGATGTGAGCACTCCAGGAGGATTTCTTCCAGGTGGATAAAATATCCATTTTTTTCTTCCTTGTATAGCTGCATTCCACCTGAGTGAGAAAGTTAGTAAGTTAGTAAGTAAGTGAGTGAGTGAGTAAGTGAGTGAGTGAGTAAGTGAGCGAGTAAGTACATAAGTGAGTAAGTAAGTGAGTAAGTAAGTGAGTAAGTGAACAGGTGAGTACGCATTTGTTTGGTTCGGATCGATGTGGAATATAGACCCCGACTTCTTGGGACCAATGATCAGCCATTTATAATCAGGTCTTCTTGACCCAAATAAACTAAATAAGTCAGTTGCTCGCTGCTGGTTGTTGTAAGCTTCTGTATTAAAATATCTCGGGACTTGGTAGTCGTTAGTAAGGTTACTGGCCAGGTGGTCGTAGTTTCTCTCGAACAAATAATAAGGAACTTCTTCTTTGCTTTGATTCGCATAAGAAAAATATTCTTCTATAGTGAACGAGGCAGCAATTGGCGCCGTGGATGAAGTAGCTCTGAACTTATTATTACCGCAGTGTTTAATCAAGTAATCCCGCGTCCAAAGACTCAATGCGTTCCAATCGTTGATACAGTTCTTGATGACTACCGGGCGATTCTTCGCCTCATAGTTAACTACAAAGTCTTCGATATTTAACTTATCTGCTTCGATATGTGGTATATCATCATTTGTCAGAAATCCTTGGCATGACTTCTCATAGTTATACTCATGACAAGCCCATGAACGATACAATATATTAGAATAAATTCCATCTACTACTAATGGTTGGTGTGGTAGTATTGGTTTGGTTAACTTGTTTCTCTCACAATATGACGAAACATAGGTATCCTTCCACGTATAACAATACTTTATCGGATATGATTGACCATTACATTCCCATTCTCGAAGCATTATATCCCGCCAAATATCTGTATAATGACAATATACATAGAGTGCTTTTGATGTGTATATCAAATTTACTATTTCTGGACCATTAAAATAAGATAGAATTTCAAGCAATACTTCATCAGTCAAGCATTTGAGCCGACCAAGTCCATTTAATCGTACATTCAACAATTCTCTCGATGCCAAAAATGCATTTCCCTCTGGTTTCACTCCATATGGATGCTGATTCTCTACATAGTATGTTGACATAGATCCCTGTAACTTCGTATACTCAACGCCTGGAGGTATACAATTCAAATGACGATCATCGGGCAAATCAACCACACTTCATGTAAATTTCTGGCGATGGCACTCTCCCTCGCGAAGACTAGGTACTTTAGTTTATATTATTGCGGCCATCGGCTGCCGGTACCAATGCAAATGTGTTGTTATGACAACAAGATTCCAAAAATTTTTAACAGCGCCCTTCCGAAGGGTTTCCTTTTTCCCTTTTGCGCCTCTTCGTGATTGTATCAAAACTTTTTTTGTGCGTTCAAATCGAGAAGAGGAAGACCCATATTTTGCGGCCCTTACCATAAAGTGGACTTGATTGTATTTAGACATTTGCCAGTCACTTTCAAGACTGGTTGAGAAAGGAAATAGAAAGCAACAATCGCACCATGGAGGACGATGACCCAGTGGTGCAGCAGCTAGATGTTTACTTCAACAATGCAGCTGAAGTTGATTTAAATATAGTTCAGTTCCCATTAAAACCAATTTACAGTGGTCAACCAGCGATAAAATCAACAAATTATAAACCAAATTGTAAGAAGTTACAGGTAGAAGTAGGTGTGAATGAGGACGATGATGCCCATGTTATGAGTATGGTGTCATCGGTAATAGCAAAGAAAGCAATATTAACGATAGGATACATGACAGATAATGAATTACACTTAACACCATTAAATGATGTACTACAAATGAGACCATCATTTTCTAATTTACCTAGTATAAGTTTTGATAATAATAATGAAGAAGATGCAGATGGAGATGCAATGGATGACGATGATGATAATAATTTTAATGAAGGCAATAAATATTCTAAAGGAAGTAAAGGCTTAACATTAGAACAAGTACATATGAAGCGAAAAGAAACAGAAAGATCACAAGCATTAAAAATGCAAAGTTGGGCATTTAAAGAATCAAAGGAACTCAATGAATCATACCAAGAATTAAAGATCAATCATGAACAGCACCAATACACCATGAACATAAAAGATAAATTGAAGTATAAAAAGTAGTAAATAACTAAATGTTTTAAACGTTTTATTATTATATATGACAAATAATTACTCTAAGCATCGATATTACCTTTTTCTGACACATAAATACCATCAAGAAATTTACGAATATCTTTATTTTTAACCATAGTAGCTTGAGCAATTTGAGCACATGATAATGAAACTTTAGTAACATCAATACCAGATATCTCAATTTGATCCTTAACATCAGCAGTACGAACATACTTCACTCCTTCTAATAATGGTACCTTTCTTACTTTCTTTTCACCTAAGAAATTTCTGATTTCTACTACATCAATGTTACCATCTTTAACTGATGAAACGTTGATAGGAAAGTGAGCATAACAGAATCTCATCTTATATTTAAATCCTTTAGTGACACCTATTATCATGTTTTCAATATGGGAGCATATTGTTCTAATAGCAGCAACTGTTTCACGATTGCCAAACCACATGTCAACTTTAAGCATTTTGCCATCATCAACTTGTTGAATATCTAAAGCTATATGTTTAAAGGCTCTTGTGATTTCACCTTTAGGTCCCTTTACAGTGACAACTCTTGATTTGATAGATACAGTAACTAAATAAAATAATAATATAAGTATTAGAGTTAATTTATAATAAGTAATATCAGGAAAGTATTTGATAATATGTATAGTCTGGACGCAATTAATACAATGATGGTAATGATTCTACAATCCAAGTATCGGTGAGTATATCACTCATATACATCAAAATAATTATGAACACAGTTGTTTCAAACTATTTGTTTTATCCAATCGTTTCATCAATTACCATCGTATTAATCACGTCCTATGTCAAGAGCTAAGTTTCATGATCCGTACCTCCATCAGGGATCTTGATGTTTCTTGTGGAATAGATGGTCCTCATGTTATCTATATGTCTATTTTTGATGGTTTGGCCTTGATTTTTTTGTGGCGCTTGGTGATGGGGACCGGGTGGGGTAACAGTGTGATCACTTTGAAACCATAAAAGAGATAGAGAGACAGACTAATCACGAAGAGGGGAGACACTAGGCACTAGGTAGAGAGATTCTCATTAATCAATTATCTAGCACAAAAATAGGCAATGATTTTCTTTTGGGTCATTATAGTCGAATTAGAGCAGGCAAATCTAACAACACACAAATACTTCTGGACTAATGCTTCTGCTTCACTCGATTCAGCATGTAGATAGATAGATACGTCGATGCGTTACTAGACCTAGGGTTAAAAATCAAATCGTTTAAACTAAAAAAATTCAAGAAACGATATCATCATGGCGCAGTACGGTAAAACCAGTTATTGGGATGAGAGATATACTAAGTACGTAACTCACTTGCAACTTGCTCACTCTTACACTAAGCTAGTCATCACGCTTATGAACTCAATCCTTTTACTGAAAATGATAAGATAATTGACTTTCTTTTCATAACAAAGTATATGAGTGCAACAGCATCAACTGTGTTCACCTCCTTAACGATAGACAACTAACCCCATTGCTTATTAACTGATTGACTACATTTGTACACGACACTTTTCTCTTAAACTCAATACTCACAATACATTTGCATATCTAGGGATCCAGAACCATTTGATTGGTATCAACGATATTCGGGAGTTCGTGATTTGATTAATCAATATGTAAAAAGAGAGGATGTGATATGTATGGCTGGTTGTGGAAATTCGAGACTAACAGAAGATATGTTTGATGATGGGTATACATCAATAACGAATATTGATGTATCAAGAGTAGTAATAGACCAAATGACTGAAAGATATAAAGATAAACCTACTTTGCAATGGCAACAGATGAATGTCACGGCGCTTGACTTCCCTGATGAAACATTTGATGTAGTGATAGCTAAAGCAACTTTAGATGCAGTATTATGTGGTGAAGGCTCCACTGCTAATGTTGCTAAATTTTGTAGTGAAGTATCCAGAGTTTTAAAACCAACCGGTATATTTATCATCGTATCATACGGTGTTCCAGACAATAGATTGAACTATCTTGAGAAAGAGGATGTATACTCTTGGCACGTGACTGTTCACACGGTACCAAAACCAACTGTTAGTGCAGCAGCTGTTCCATCGGCTGAAGACGCCAATGGTGTTCATTATATTTACGTTTGCTCTAAAGGAGGCAACTCAGAAGAGGGTTAAATTCGAATAAGTAGTTAAATATAATTTGTATATTATTCAGTTATGAGTGTTATTGTCGGTCCTTGAATGTCTTGTATGCTAGTAATTTTGTCAACAATCGTCTGATCCACGGTGCTTCCTTTAACGCAGAATAACAGGTTCATACTACCTACCACAGATGTCACAGTACTCGCCTTCTTTTCAAAGGTATCCAACAACTCCATTATTGCGTCCTTGTTTGACACAAATTTCGTGTACGATAAATCTATGTTATCAACGCCTTTATTGACCAACACATTGCTCCCGTCAACTTTGAAGACGCGGTTGTCGGGCGTCGCCAGCTCTGCAAACTCAGTTTGATTCGCCTTTTTACGTTTTTTATTGACTTCTTTGATAGCTTTATTTCGGTCAGTTATGAGTTTAGCTATATTTTTAAAATGGTTTTCATCGTCAGTTGATGCTATTGAGCCAGTATATAGCATGGCAAGTGACGACACCAGCTCACTAGACTCGCCTGTGCCAGCCGTATAATCAAGCAAGTTCTTGGCTATCGACAGACTTTTTATGTAAGGATTTAACCTCAACGCAGTGAATAGTGCCAGCACTCCAGTATTGGTGAGAAAATTATCGCATAGATTCAACGAGTAAATGGCTAGGTTAGACACCAACAAGGGTTGAAGTTTCGTTACAAAATTATCACCTAACTTGTTTCCTTTCAATGATAAATATTGTATTTGAAAATTACTATTAGAAAATAATCCAAGTAGTGAATCCTGTAATGCGATAGTTTCATCGCTATAATTATATGGCACTTCCTCAGAACGCTCAGTGCTAAAGAAGACTTCATTCATAGAAATGTGCTCAAGTGTAAGTGAAGTTAATTGTCCAATTTTTTCAACAGCAGCAATTAAATCAGTAATATGTTGAGGATTCAAGGACAAATTGTGTGTCACAATACTATCAATGGTACTTCCAACAGTGCAAGAAGCCAGTAACAAGCACCTCCAATTACTATTATCGATTGCACAGTTTGCTATCCGTAAAACATTTGGCTTATTCTCTCCTTCTTTCGACGAATATACATTAAAATAAGTGCTCGGAAGTTGAATTACACCACTTAACTTACAATATTCTACATAATCGTCAAGATAATTCCCCTTAGACGGTACGTCCTTAGCCAACTCCTTAGCCAAATCTACAACCACATTATTGTTGCAAGCGGTAGACCACATCACAACTGATAAGTTTCTACTTTTGGGCACTTGTGAAACAGAAAAAAGCGGACCATAAGACAGACATACCACGAGATTTAATAGTTTACAAATATAGAAGTATAAGTTGGCGACAGCAGCGTCGACGTTATGTTATATGGTCCTTATGAACAAGTTTAAATGTGCCCCATAAGTGCACCAATCTTAATTCGATTGTTATCATTATTACGACAAATTAGCGTTATTTCCGAGCCAGGTGAGTATTTCGTTTAGCCCAAGCTCGTCTACAGAGGAACACGAAATAACTTGAAATGATTTTGATGGAAAATGTTTCTTCAATTCTTCAAATTTTATTCCTTCGAGAATTTCTTCCTGTGGTACAACATGTGCTACATCGTTTTTAGTAGTTAAAACGACAATTGGTACAGAAGGCGGCAGCACTTTACATAAATTTCGTAACTGTTCAAAGACGACAGGGTACATTAGCTTATTCTTTATTGAACTATCTACCGCGTATACCGCTGCATTTACATCATGACAAAACTTTTTCACAAATTCTGATCCTATACAAGTATTACCAAATGTTAAAGGGGGTAAAAATCGGTGAAAAATACATTATTATTACCTGAAGCACCACCAACATCATATAATATTATACGATATCTATTGTCCGTAGTGTGATAAAAATCTTGCATATTAAATGTCTTGGTTGGAACAAGATCATCTTGGTGACGGAATGTTATTGTATCAGGCTGCTTAATTTTTGTTAATGATTTAAGTATAGATGTCTTTCCCGATGACGGAAGTCCCCACATAATTACTTTCAATTTAATTGAATGTTTTCCGAAAATCAGTTGGTGAATCCACGAGTCATGGTCGTTCATGATAGATTTCAGATTGCCCATAGTAGCTAACTAAACCCTCAGCTATATCTTTAACTTCCTTTTATTGATGGTCCAAGGTGATAGTTCTGCCACCTACGTTTGGTCGTTTTCCTGTGCTCCCGTTTTTGAACAGCTGTTGGGCCGGGGCCTGTGTGTTGCGTGATGCCATTTTATACATCAACAAACTCTACGCTTGTAGGGCAATTAGTCATCTTGTACCGCGTTTACAGGGCGATTTTTATATGCAATCATTTGAAGTGTGAGTAGGGTTGCACAGTTCAAGTTCCTCTTATAGAAACAACAAACACGACAGTTAGTTAGTTTTAATGATTAAATTTACAAAGTTACAAGATCCGATGAGAAGAACACGACCATCCGTCATGGTCAATGCAGTATTCAATCATTAGACTATTGTGATGATCACGGGTACATGAAACCCTTTGGACCCGTTTCTAGCACGAAGTACTTTAAACATCGCTTTTCATGTGGTGTAACTATCACTTATATCGAAAAAAAGTCAAGTGAAAGCAGCTACCACAAAATCTTAAAAGTCATAATTCTAATACCAATCAATTGCATTACTAGAATATAATGTGTGACAACTAAAGGTAGGAACAAAATCCCCTTTTTTGAGTAACAAACTAGCACTCAGTTGCACTCATGACCAAACACTTCCAAGCGATAGATAGTTACTCGTCCATAAAAATCGGTTGAGGCAGGAAATATAATTTTAAGTATTTGGCATTTGATATTTTCCTTATTAATTTGAAATTTTTGTAAACAATTTGTGTCTTGAATGAGCTCCAATGTACTTACAACCTTTAACGAATTGACATTTTCACCAATTTCCACCACACTAAAATATATTTTTCATTAATGAAGCAAATAGTGAAAAGAAATGAGATATACTTACCCATCTTGTCCGACAAAACCACCTTGAAACATAAACTGTATAGATGTCACGATCACATCTCGTTTGAAGTTTATTGTTATATATTGCGGCGATCCCTGATCAGATGAATAACACGTATCATCTTTACCATCAAACATAAACTACAATAAATTATATAATGAAATCAAGAATATTATATTATCAAAAGCTATTTCTACCTTACTAGCGAACTCCGCGGATTTATTCAACACACTTTTGACCGAATGACCGAAGGTGCCAGGCGCATTCAGCAGAGTCTCAGACATGGTGACTTACTAATCGCTTTGCTTTCGCCCGGTGAACAGCGCCACTTTCTAAACTTTCGACTTTTTGAGCTAATCCCTACGGGTAATTTTGAAGACAAAATGTATGTAGAGAAAGAGGGTGATTTTTGAGAAGAGTATTGACTAGTGTGTCAGTTACAATGCAACTATAGTTATGATGCTACTCCTTTTAGGGTTATTCCTTGCACAGACAGTCCTATCTTATAGGTCTTACTGGTGCAAGTATAAGCTGCCGATCCATAGATACAATAATAGATATTCAATGGTTGCCAGCGATGAAAGATGTTATATTGACTTCATAGGCGACAAAATTGTTCCAGTTACCATTAATAATAATACTAGTAATGTAAACTCCAAAACAATCGTTGAAATGTTGAAAAAATTTCGAGCAAATCGGGATTATGATGCAGCATTAAAGCTACTGGACAACGTAAGTAGTCAAAATACAGTTCTATCACCTGCTACGTATACCCACATTATACAATTTCATGGAGAGATGGGTCAATTGGGCAAAGCATTGTATGTATTAAAAACAATGAAAGAAAATAATGTTGCAATCAATGAGAGACATTACGGGGCATTAATACAAGCATGTCGAAATGCAAAGCAATGGGAAATGGCGTTCGAACTGTTCAATCGCATGGACAAGCAAACTCCAAAAGTAAAGAGGAATACTATCGTATATAATTCAGTAATTGCGGCATTAGCCGAGGCGAAGCAACTTACTATTGTATTGCAGTTGTTGAAGCAAATGACTTCAGAAAATATCCCCAAAGATGTGATCACGTACACCGCCGCTATAAATTCGTGCGAGAAGGCGCAAGATTGGAAAACGGCAATAGATTTGTACAGAGAAATGGATGCTGTAAATGGTATCAAGCCCAATTCAATCACATTAAATAGTGTACTGAGTGCTTGTGCCAGTGGCCGACAATGGGATTTGGCTCTGCAACTATTCGAAGATGCTGGAAACAAGGGCATAATCAGAGACGCGGTTTCATATTCGGTTGTGATTGCTTGTATGGGAGAAGCAAAAAAATATCAATTGGCGAAAGATTTATTCGATTCAATGGACGGCAGGCAAGTATTTTTCGGTGACAACAGTACAATTGCCAAGCAAACAGTAGCGAGGGACACCGGGACATACAACGCGATGATCACAGCGTGTGAGAGAAACGGGAAGTGGCAAGACGCACTGCGCATTATTGATATCTTAACACTAGGAGGGTCTGACAAGCTACCTGTTCACGCAGACAGTAAGACTTATTGCGCCGCGATATCTTGCTGCGGCAATGCCGGCAAGTGGAAAGAAGCGATGCTACTCTTTAATCGGATGGATGAGTTCGGATTAACGAAGGATATTCCGGTGTACAATGCGGTAATCAATGCACTACAAACGGCAGGACAGTGGCAACAAGCAATTGAATTACTTGAGAAGATGGGTTATGGCACCAGTGACAAGAAAATAACGGATGGATTCTCAAATATTATATTAAATGAAGAGGTCGAGACAGCAGCAACAATATTTTCCCAAGCCCAAACGGTATACTCCCAAGGCGTTGCACAAGGAAAAATTAAACATTGGAAAACTAGTAATGGGCGAGAGTCGAATAAGAGCATTTTTGGCGAGTCAAAGACGATGGATCTGCACGGATTCCCGTTGTCCACAGCCAAAGCAGCAATCGACTATGTTTTCAGACAAATCAGAGACGATTTTATATCAAATGGTTATGGATATAAAGATAAGACATCTGAGCAAGGAAACAGTGACAAGCAATCGGAGCCTTTTGATTTAGTTATTATTACCGGCAGAGGCAATCACGTCAATAGTAGTGGTACTCGCGGGATACTACGCACCGAGATTGAATCGTACATAACTAACACAATAACCCCAAAAGGATTCCTGCGGATCAATACGGTTCCAAGCAATGACGGGGTGATCATAGTGAGCAAGGAGTCAATAAAAGAGTGGATATTAGCATCGTTTTAACTGTATCTTTTTGATAAATTTGTAATTAATTGTTAAGAAAACAATGATTATTCTAAATATATTTTACTTCTTATTTTCAGCATCTCTTTTGTCCAATTCAGGATTCAACTCGCCAATTCGTCTGACACAGTTAACGTTGCATTCTGATTTGTAGCATAAAGTCAAGCAGCATAGAGTTACTAAGCAAGGAATTTCTTCATCACAAGGGAATGCGGCACGCATATCAATACAAAAGCATGATGTAACTGCTTTTAAGCACGTTGTTGGCCATATTAATCTGTATGCACCATCGAATAAGATGCAACAATACTTGTCGTCACCAGAAGTTGGCTTACAGCATTTAAATTCAGCTTCAAGGCATAGCGCAACGGATTTTACATCACAACCAATACAACCTGGAAAATCAAAGTTACAACTAGAGATACAACAGGCAAGCGCGGTGAATGGAATCAACTCGGCGATGTTGGTCTTGGTAGAGTCTACAAACTGTGTGGCAGGTGGAGCGGACATGTCTGTTTCGTATCTTGTTTCTCTTCTTCTGCTTGTACACATGCAAGTTCCGTCGGAACTGAAGACGTATCAACCGACGACAAGAAGAGACGACTAAGTAGTGATAAACAAAGAAGAGTTATGAGCGAGAAGGCGCTGTGTGAGATAAATCGTATTTAACATTCAAACTGTACGCAATTTATATTTTTGTGAAAATATTCCTCTTGTGATGTGACATAACGAGGTAACGGATATTTACGACCTTCTTTCACAAAGCATTAAACTTTCTGTTTCGTACTTTCTAATATACTCTCGGCAATACTCCTTACAGTACTGACTTCCCTCTGCACCTAAAATAGAAATATATGAGGGAATAGAATACGGAAATAGTTGGTGGATATAAGAGTACATTTTCTTCTATCGCGATCAATCTCTCTTCGAAGCTCTCTATTACTTTGGCGAATTCCTTAGCTATGTTGGCAGCATATTCTTGTCCTAATAGTATTCAATTAGAATTAAAATTATTTTCATCATTCAATAGAATTATATAAAATATACCTGCTGAGGTTCTTTCGGTTAATTCAACTTGCTGTAAGTGAATACAATGTATAAGCTTTGACCTTTCTTTATGCCTATAGTATAAGAAGCAGTACATAAGTAATAAGCAGAATTACTTTTAAAGTAAGGTTGTATAATACCATTCTTTTCTTTCACGCTCTAATAACTCGATTATATGTTCATCATATATCCCAGGCTCATTACTAGCAGCATTATTTAATTCCTCTGTATTGTTCGTGTATTTTGCATCATCAATTTCTCCTTCGCTGGCAGTAGTCTTAACTTTTGATGTTTTAATACCAATTGTCCCATTCAACTTCTTTTCTTGTTCTACCTTCTCTTTTCTAGCTTTAATCTGCCGCGATATGTGGGTATTCCCTTGTTTAATTGTCAACTCCTTCGCCTTACCTTCGAAATCCTTCATTGGAACGCTGTATATTGTTGGTTTAAAACTTTTTTCTTCCATATTTAACTTTTCATCTTTCAGTTTTTCTACTTTACTTTTACTCACTTCGCGCCATTGCATTTGTTTCTCATACAAGCTACTCATTTTACAGCCACTTTTTAAAGTCTGCACTCGTATAAGTAATTTTGAAAAGTGATATCTCGCAAGGTACTCTGAAAACTTACAACATAAGAAATCTTGTCCCATACCGGCGCCTCTTCATAGAAAGAAGTTCTTTACTAAGTCTGTAATAGTCTCTCTGGAATTCTCGATAAAAGTAACACAACAATGTGTTGTAAGCAGTCAAAAAGCGCTCCAGCAGCACATAAATATACCTCGATCTTTCCTTCAATATCACATCAATAGCCATTTGTTGGTCCTAATTTATTCAAGAGTAAAGACTATAGAAATACAGCATTCTACTACACTCTTAATGCGCGAATGGACACCCAAAATGTTACGAATATATACCTCAACAACCGGGCGGACCGGCGGAGTCGGACCATCTTATTCTCAACTTGTTTGTAGTGATTTATTTATCACAACCTAAAGGGTTGGTAACCTTGGTGTTGGTTGACAGCAGTCATGAATGCTTCGGTTCTAACATGGTTGCTTCTATCATTCATATCATATGTGCAACTGCAAGAGCTGATTGGTGATACATTCCTATTTGATCTAACGGAAGATCCACGAGAAACTACCTCTTTGTACACTGATGATGATTACACAGTCATTAAAAGAGAATTAAAGAACAGGATTAAGGATTGGTATGGCTACATGGTAGCAGCAGATGTCCCAGATACGACGAAAGTACATACTATATGGAAAAAAGAGGGTGGTGTAGTACCATGGGTAGATAAGGAACAAGATGCAAGAGAGATAACACAAAAGTATTCATACGACGAGGCACCAAATATTGTAATTTTTCTAGTAGATGATTGGGGATACAATGATATCGGATATCGATCAACATATTTAGATTTTACTACCCCTAATATTGATAAATTAGCAGCTGAAGGAATAAAATTTGATAATTATTTTTCATCATATTTGTGTGTGCCAGCAAGAGCAGCACTGCTTACTGGTAGATACCCTCTGCGTTACGGCATGTATGACGAAGAGGATGGCGGCGAATTGCCACTAGATGAGTGTACGATAGCTGAGGAGCTTAAATCCGCTGGTTATCGTACTTACATGGTTGGAAAGTGGCATGTAGGATACTCCTCCGTCAGTAGAACCCCTGCTTATCGAGGATTTGACTACTTTTACGGATTCTATAACGGTTTTATTGATTACTGGAGCAAAGAGTACTCGGGCTACTTGGACTTGTCCGAAGGAACTTCTTTAGTTACAGACGCAGATGAAACAGATGATAGCTTGCACAGCGCATACTTGTTCGAAGAGAAGGCTGAGAATGCAATCAAGGATCACTACTACAACTACAACGACCAGCCGTTCTTTCTGTATTATGCTGCGCAATTAGTGCACGCTGACTGGGCAGCACCTCAACATTTCATTGATAGATGCGCGTTTGACGGCAGCGACGTAGACGGTAGTGATACCTATTGCGCGATGAATTTAATGTTGGATGAAGTTATTGCAAATTTAACGTGCACCTTAGACAAGTACGCGTACAGCAACAATACAATACTGATTGTGATATCAGATAACGGGTGTGTCAAGGACATCTCTGGCTGCTCGTATCCTTATCGAGGCAACAAAGGCTCAACATTTCGTGGTGGAATATCTGCGTCGGGATTCATTCATAGCAAGTTAATCCCCGAGTCAGCTCGTGGTAAAACATATGAAGGTAATTTTCATGTTACTGATTGGCTACCAACCGTTATGGGACTGGCTACGAATAACGAATGGACGGAGTCGTACGTGGGAAATACGATCGATGGCACCGACATGTGGTCGTACATTATTGACTTTGACGACTCTCCGAAGTCCGAAATCGTGCATTACTTAGGACCTGATTTCAACTATTCGATTCAATATGACAACTACAAGCTGGATGCAGGCACGCGCACCAACGCCTACACATATCCCGACACCGAGTACACAATAGACCAAACCGATGAATCGTACTTACTCTGCGAAGTCCCCTCACTAGTTGACGATTTTACTACTGAAGGACCCTCCCTTGAAGGCGACGACGACACCGTGATTATTTTGCGTCACACCACCACCATCGCAGTGTTTGTGGTTGTGTTTTTGGCCATTGTATCGGCTGCAATCATTCATTTTTTTATGCGAAATTATAATAATTGCTTTTTCTTGGAAAGTGCTGGCAGCAGCAACCAAAGAGGCGACAAAAAGGCGACCAACTATGCTCCCGTTCCCAGCAGCGACAATTTTGATACGCAGTACAACAAGTCCCGTCACACGCTACCTGCATCGCCTGGTGGCATTAGAATAAGTGATTATAGAAGTACTAATAATAGGAGTAACAAGCAGGTGCCCGTAGTAGTAGCATCTGTTCCTGTTGATGCATCAGACAATGAATACTACGACACGATAGAAAATTAGAAGCTACGTTTGATATGCGTAGAGCCGCAGCAGCTGCGTGTAAATAAGCAATTTTGTATTTTATTTTATGATATAATCCTACAAATACGAGCTATATATATGAAATTTACAAGTTTAATAGAAAAATCCAAGAACTTTTCCACCGGTTTTCTTTCTTCTAGCTTCCTCTTGGTCCATGATTCCGAATGTAGTAGTCAAGACAATATGACCGAAACCTCTGGCAGGTAAGATGTTTTGTACCCATTGTTCAACGTCCTTAACGGCAACATCGAAGCGAGGTGACAAGACACCGCATTTATTGATGCGACCAATTAGTTCTACTACTATTTTACCAGCACGGTGATCATCTAACACTTCAAATTCTCCAATATATCCATTTTTCTGCATAACTTGTAAGAATTTAATGACAACTTTGGAAGATGGTCGTAATAAAACCTGTCTCTTACCACGCTTTTCAGCGTTAGACATGGTCTTCAAGCAATCGGCTAAGGCAGACATTCTGGTCATCTGTAGAGAGTAATAAATAATATTAGTAATGTGTTTTATATGAAGAAATTAGAGAAATTATTAGAATATGTGTTGACAGTATCAAGTACTGATAAGACCAAACTGTTTGAACTGTACGACTTTGACTATTCTTGCATTAATTATTAGTTCAAAACAGTAATATCATCTGTATATGTTGCAGCAAAGTTGTGTATGCCATCATAACTAACTATAAGTTATGACTATTCACACTCTAAGGCAATCATCTACATTTCTCATCCAAATACCAAATATGAAATACCGTAAATTTGGTAAAGTACATAGTCCACAGTATAGTCATCAATCAAACAGTCTAAGTCGTCAGCTATCAGTCTCAACACATGCCTAACAGGTTCTTGTGCCTCGCATCGCATAGTGATACATACCTTGATGAAGATTTTCTCCTTTTTTTAGTGGTCTTCCCAATTTTTTTGTGGTCCTAATCGTGTGGGGTAGGGTTCTACGAATCGGTCATTTCATAAAGAGAAAGATAAGAATAAAATGATCGCGGATAGAATATGTATACGTATATGTATACGTATATTTATATATGCATGTATATAAGCGTCGATTTAAAGAAAAAAAATATGTTTCTTCCTTGTGTTACTAAATACTCCTAAATTCACTACTAATTAGCTATCGCATTCTGCATGTTCTCTACATTGTCACGTATTTCCCTCTCTTTAAATGTCGTGACATTGTGAGGCCGTACAACAGTTTGTTTTTGCTTTTCAAAAAAGCATAAGATATAAAGATATAGGTAATTTTACAAAGTAAACCCTCGGAACCTTCGAAATGAGTGCAGGCTGGTATCTGTTACTGGTGTTGCTGCTACCAGTGTTGGTGTCGTTTGTATTGAATGGCTGGCTCACCGT
>JACCDO011837452.1_pt1 | contig 17398 bp, 13 predicted proteins | sample 7446101 | NCBI WGS metagenome assembly JACCDO01 (sample SAMN15323440, study PRJNA562643) | freshwater metagenome | isolation source: river surface water | place: USA:Blue River Watershed | collected 2017-08-16 | reverse complement strand
AATAAAAATGATTCAAATGATTTAAATAATTCAAATAATTCAAATAATTCAAATGATTCAAATAATTCAAATAATTCAAATGATTCAAATGATTTAAATGGTTCAAATGATTCAAATGATTTAAATTCTGAAAATAAAAATGAAGATAAAATAAATAATAAAAATAAAATAATAAAACAGGATCTAACAAAATTAAAATTAGAAGAACTACAAAAATTAGCAATTGAAAATAATATATTAATAACTAAAGCATCTGATAAAACTGGAAAACAAATAAAAAAAATGAAGAATGAACTAATAGATGATTTAAAAAAATTATAAGTAAAAGTAAAAGTAAAAATATACTAAAATAAAATACATATATCATAATAAATAAATAAAAAAAAATAAATATTTTTTTTTTAAGTTTATAATTTTAAATTTATAAAATATAATAATTATAATAATATTAAATTAAAATTAAATAAAATAAAATTATTATCTATATAATAATAAAAATAATAAACATTATTTTTAAAATTAATTTAAATTAAATAAATCAAATTTAAATTTGTGATAAATTCGATTTAAAATAATAATATTTAAAGATATTAGAGTTATAATAAAATGGAATTAGATAAAAGTACCTTTGAAAAGTTATGTTCTTTTGTAAATCAAGCAAAAAAACAAACTACCTATGAATTAGAAGCAAGAATTGCTGGTAAAAATTTTAAAGGATTAGATATAGATTATCAGGGATTTTCTCGTGTATTTAAAAAATTAACATATAAGAAAGAAAATAATGGATTAGGATTAAATTTTAAAACTAGTAATATACTTGATATATTAATAAAAACAGGATATACGAATCAAAGTGATTATGAAACAACCCGTTTAAGTATAATAGGAGAAGAAAATGTAAAAAGATATTGGTTAAATGGTAATATAGAAGGTATAGAAGATGATAAATTGATATTTATAGAGAAAGAGAAATTAGATAAAATAGATGATGAAAATTATCCGATACGTTTTTCTTTAAATCGTGAAAAACCGAGTGAAGAAATAAATAAAAATGACAAAAATCTAGTATTAAACAAAGAAAAAACAAAAGATGTACAAAAAGTATTTAGAATGAAAAATAGATACTCAATATTTAGTGATGATGGATTATTTTCAATAGATTTAACAACAACAAAAATGGGAAATGGTATTGATTTAAAAAATTCGAATACATTAAAAGCAATACCTTCATATGAAATAGAAATTGAATATATTGGTAAAAATTTAAATATAAGTGATGAAGAAATTGCAAATAAGTTTGTATTATTTTGTTCAATTATTTTATCAACATTACAAAATAATGATATGATATTAAAACAAACATTAATAAAAGAGGTAATAAATGGATATGTAAAATTAACAAAATGTAGAATGTTTAATGGAGATCCAGATTTTATAGCAGCAAATCCAGTGACTTTTCATAGATTTAATATGATAAAAAGTGAAACAAGAATTAATATATTTTCACCATATGCAATTACATTAAAAGCAGATGGAGATAGATATTTTTTATATGTTTTAAGTTCAGATGATGAATCATTAAATGGAAAAATATTTTTAATAAATAATAATTTTCAAGTAATTGATACAGGTCATAAAGATACTAATTGGTCAGATTCATTAATAGAGGGTGAATTAATACAATTAGGAGAAAGAAGAGTATTTATGATGTATGATATGTTATTTGAAAAAGGAAGAGATATAAGAAGAGAACCATTAATTATATTTAAAACAGAGAAAGATGGTCGTAAAAATTCAAGATTATTATCAAGAGGTTATTTTTATGCTTCAAAATCAAGAACATTTGCTAATTTTTTTGATAAAAATAATAGTATTGAAATAGAAATGAAAAAATATGAATTTTTGATGTTAAATAAAGGCGAAGAACCAAAAAATATGTTTAATAAAATAAAAAATATGTGGGAAGAAAGAGGTCAACAATTATTTAAATCAGATGGTATTATATTTACACCAATTAATGAAAAATATCCTGATAAAGGTGGTTCATGGCCTCATTTATTAAAATGGAAACCTCCTCATTTAAATACAATTGATTTTTTAATTAAAACACTTAAAAATGATAATGGTAAAGATTTAAAAACACCACATATTATTTATAGAGTATCACCTCAAGGTAAAAAAGAAACTGAATTAAAACAATGTAAAACAGTAAGATTATATGTTGGAGGATTTAAAGAATCAGGATTAGGAAATCGTAAAAAAGTACCTGTTGCTATTGAATTTAATCCAGATCATACAAATAATAATTCAGCTTCGGCTTATAATATTGTTAATATTGTTATTAATGATGAAGAGAAAATGGTTGCTGAAGATCCAATACATGAAACAGAAGAATTTATTGAAGATGAAACTGTAGTTGAATTTGGTTATGATCCTAATGCAGATGAAGGTTTTAAATGGAAACCATATCGAAAACGCAAAGATAAAACATTATTATATCGTTCTGGTAAAAAAATAGGTGCAAATAATGAAATGGTTGCCATTGATGTATTTAATGCTATTCGTTTTCCAGTCACTGAAGAAAACTTATTTTCAGGTGAAGTACCTAGAAGTGATACAGAATCAGGTACAATTGAAGCATCACAACCATATTTTGCTGGTATAAATGAAAATGTAGAAAATGTTCGTGCTGGACGTTTAGCTTATCAAGATTTCCACAATCATTTCATTAAATTTATATTATATTATATAACATCTCCATCAGTTCGTGAAAAAATTAATATACCTAAAGGTAAAATTTTAGATATGTGTTCAGGAAAAGGTGTAGATATGAATAAAATTGGAAAAGCAAGATATCGTGATTTAGTAGGTATTGATATTGATTATGCAAATGTTAAAAAAGCACAAGAATTATTTAGACAACTTCCTGTAAAACCACAATCAGCTTATTTTATGAGAGGTGATTCGGGTAAATTAATTTTCCCTGATTATTCATGTGGTACAACTGATGCTGATAAAACCTATATGAAAAGATATATTCCAAGTAAATTCTTATTTGATACTGTTTCTTATATGTTTTGTATACATTATTTATTTAAAGATGAAATAAGTTTAAGAAGTTGTTTACAAAATATAAATGATAATTTAAAGATTGGTGGATTTTTAATTGGAACAACTTTTGATGGTGAAAGAATTTATGAAGCACTTAAAGGTAAAAATGTTGTTACTGGTAAAAAAGAAAATGGTGATGTTATTTGGAAGATTGAAAAGAAATATACAACAAAAATATCATTTGATGAAAAGAAATCTGTATTAGGTAAACAAATTGATGTATTAGTTGGTTCGATTGGTAATCCTCACCCAGAATATTTAGTGAGCTTCCCATATTTTGATAAAATGTTGAGAGAATATGGATTTGAAAAAGTATGGATTAAACCTTTTGCTGAATTTTATGAAGATTTGGAAACAAGTGATGAAATAGATGGATTTAATGAATTTGAATTAGAAAAACAAAAAGAAAATTTAAAGAAAATATCACCTGATGAAAAACGTTTTAGTTGTTTTAGTAGTGGATTTGTTTATAAAAAAGTTAAAAATGCTCCTGATCATTTACTCCAAAAACTATTTAGTTTAATGGAAAAGAAACAAAAAATAGTTAATACCGTTAATGGTCAAAAAAGTGAAGTTGACTATACTATAACAAGTGATGAAACTGATCAATCTATTATTATGACTGAAGAAGAAAAACAAAAAAATATGACTTATAAAATAGAAGAAGGTATTTCAACTGAAGAAGGTATTTCAACTGAAGAAGGTATTTCAACTGAAGGAGGTATTTTAACTGAAGAAGATAGTTCTAGTGAAGAAGATAGTTCTAATGAAGAAGAAAATGAATTAGTACAAACAGCAGGTTCAGTTGTTGATAAATTAGCAAATTCTGTAGCATCTCAAGTATTAAAACAAGTAGCAACAAAAATAAATAAATCTTTAGAAAAATCAAAAATGAAAGTTGTACCACGAACAGTACCTCCTGAAAATTTAATGTTAGAAGGATTAGCTAATAAAAAAAAAGCACCTCATTTAGAAGAACAAAGTTCTGAAAAAAAAACAGTATTGGTTGAATATATGGATAAAGATGGGGGTTCAGTAAATAAGGAAGAAAAATTAGAAGAAGAATCAGGTGAAGATTATGAATCAGATGATTTAGATGATTTTAATTTAAATGATAGTGACAATGAATAAATAATTAAATTATAATTATATTTTTATTTTTAATTTATTTTTATTAATAACAAAAATAAATATTGATGAATAATAGAAAAAAAATGTTAGAATTCTTTCAAAATAAAGACCCCCAACAATTCTTTATTTATGCCTTTTTTATTTTTATTTTAGCTCTTCTTATTTTTAATTTTTCTTTTAAAAAAGGTTCTCCTACATGCAATAATTTTATTGTAAATTCTTATCTATATATTGGTTTAGGTGTAGTATTATTAGGTTTATTTACTTATGCATTTGAATATTATAATATTAATTTTAATTTATATACTACTATTTTAGCATTTATTTTAACTATTATTTTAATTTTTGGTTTTAGTTATATTAGAACTCAAAAGAACTACTTTTTAAATCATTTATTATGGTTATTATTAATTATTGGATTTAGTATTATGATTTATCCTATTGTAAATATACCTAAATACAAACCTTATATTAATAGAACAATTATGATAGTTGCATGTATATTCTTTATTATGACATTAATGGTTTATATTTTTCCAAAATTTTTTGAAACAAACTATGGTATTTTAGGTATGGGTTTATTTGTAGCTTTATTATCAGTTATAATAATAGAAGTAATATATTTAATTTACAAAGTAGCAACAAAAAATTTTGAATATACTAATTTTAATAAATATATAACATATTTTGTTATTATATTATTCTCTGTTTTTATTTCTTTTGATACTCAAACTTTAAAACAAAGATCAAAAACTTGTAAAGAAAGTAATATGTTTAATTATCCTAATTATCCTCTTGAAAGTTTAGATATAATATTAGATCTTATTAACTTATTTGTACGAATATTATCTCTTCAAGGTAATAATTAATAATTAATTATTAAATAATTCAAAAAAATAACTATTTTTAATTTTATATTTTTATATTTTTTTTAATTAATATATTAAAAAAATATTTTTTTATTTATTCATCATCAAATATATCTAATCCTGTATTATTATCATCATAATTACAATTACTATCACTATCATCATTTTCACTTTGTAAATCATTTATATTTACCCATTTTATGTCTTCTTCATTATCATCACTAAAATAACTTTTATCACTTTCATTATCACTACTAATATCAAATTCATTAAACCAATTTATAAATTCAATTGTTTTAGGTTCATTTAAAACGGGATTATTTTTTAATTCTGAAAGTTGAATCCAACACCTTATAATATCATCATTTATAAAATCATTTTGATAAAAAATATGAATTAAATAAAAAAATAATTCATATTTATTTTCATACCATATAGTATCTTCTAAAATATTTTCAATAAATGATAATCCTAGTTCATCCGAATCATCAAATATAATTAAAATGGATTTTTTATATTTTTCTATATATTTTTTAAATTCAACACCCATTTTTAAAATATTATTTTTATTTTCTTCATTTTTATTCCAAATATTTATCATTATTATTTTTAAACATTCTATTTTTGTTTTATTTTCAGCTAATATTAAACACTTTAATTCAATTGGATTTATATTTTTTAATTCTAAATTTTCTATAAAATATATTAATTGATTATCAAAATTAGATTCTTCCATCTTTTTTAAATCAATTTTACTTTGATTTTTCTCAATCTCTTGTTTAAACATATTCTTGAATTCTTGTTTATCATCATAAAAACATCCAATTGAAGTTATTTTACGAATAGATGGACTTTTTATTATTTTTTCACTTCTGGTAACTCCTTCGAGTTGCAGAGCGATAATTGTTTCCATTGGTTCATTGAGCATGGAAACGAATCTATCATCTTTTACTAATAATGTATTTTTTTGTAAACATGGTATTAATTCATCAATTTTATTATTTTCTTCATCAATATTATAAGATGATAATCTTGAAAAAGCATTAACATGAGTATTTTCATTTATAACCATATTTTCTCCAATTATTGAACCTTTATCTATTTTACTATTTTTATTAATTGTACAATTTTCACCTATTATACTATAGCATATTTTAACATTATTTTTTATTATTGAATTATTAAAAATATGACTATTAGTTATTTCAACATTATCATCAATAATACAATTTTCACCAATAATACAATTAGTTATAGATACATTTTTACCTATTTTTGTATTTTTACCTATTAATGTTGAAGAATGAATAATAGATGATGATTCAATTTTAGCACTTTTTTCAATATATATATTTGAATCATATATTTGATAATCATTATCTAAAGTAAATAATTCCTTTTCTAAATCATAATTTTTTATTTTACCATTAATAATATCCATAGATACTTTATGAAAAATTTTTGGTTCATGTATTTTTACTGCATATGAATCTTCTATTAAATATGCATAAATTCCTCTACCAAAATCTTGATTTGTGACTTCTGATACAATAAATTGTTCTCTTAAATTTTGATAATCAAATTCATCATTTATTCTTAATAAAAAACTCTGAGAACAAATATCAATGTGACAATCAATTATATTATGAATACATGTAGAATCAAATGTTAAATTATTATAATCACTTTGAAATAAATCATTTTTATAATATATAATTCTATTATCATTATTCAAACATATTCTCATTTCTTCTAAACCAGATTTTTTATTTGAAAATTCTTTTACTCTATGAAAACATAAAGTCATCATACAATCTTTTTTTTCTTTTATTATTTGATTATGAATATCTATAACTTTTTTAATATTTAAATTTGTTACTATATCACCACTTATTAATATGAATGGATCAGATTTTATTATTTTATCTTCTTCTATTTTTCTTAAAACTTCTAACTCATTAATATAATTTGAATCCATACATATATAATCTATTTTTATATCCCATTCAAATTCATTTATATAATTTTCGATATCTCCTGTTTTTTCATTACCTATTATTATTATCTCTTTAACATCTGATTCAATTAAATTTTCAATTATATATTGTATCATTGGAATATTAATAATAGGTATTAATTCTTTTGATTTATTTAATGTTAAAGGATAAAATGAATTAATATCATTTTTCAAATTATTTAATAAAATTAAAGCCTGTAATGGATATTTTGTTATTAAACTTTCATTATCTTTTTTTTTTTGATTATTAATATTATTATTTTTTTTATTTTTATTAATATTATTATTTTTATTTTTAATAATATTATTATTATTTTTAGTATTATTCATTAAATTTATCTTTATAAATAAAAATTTTATATAAATTAAGTTCTTTAAATTATATTATTAAAAATATTTTAAATTGAATAAATTAAAATAAATTATTGATTTAATTGAATTTAAAAAGAAATCAAAAAATAAATAAAGTTAAAAAGTAAAATGAGTATTCAATTAAATATAAATAAAAATGATCTAATTTTTATTCAAAATATAAATTATGAAAAAGTTGATAAAAAAACAATATTAATATTTAAAAAATATTATGAAGAAATAACAAATGAAAAAGAAAAAATAGATAAATTAGAAAATTCAAATGAATGGGATAAAATAAAAAAAATAGGTAATCCATTTGAATTAATTTATACAACATATAATAAAAAAAAGAAAAAAGACAGTATATCTAATTATCAACCTATTAGTCGCTCTTATTTTAAAATGTGGGAAATATATTTTAATTATTCTGATAAAATTTTTCAACATTTAAATATTCAAGATAATATGGTATTTGCTCATTTAGCAGAAGGACCAGGTGGATTTATGGAAGCAACATATAATTTTAGAAATTTACAATTAAAGACAAAAAATAAATTTTGTAGAGATATATTTTATGGAATAACATTAAAACCTAATAATGAATTTGTTCCTGATTGGAATAAAATGAGAAAAATATTTACTGATACGAATCAATTTAAAATTGAATATGGTAATCTTTATATTCAAAATGATGTTAAAAATTTTATTAAAAACTTTAATAAAAATAAAGCAACTATAGTCACTGCTGATGGTGGATTTGATTATTCAGCTGATTTTAATGGTCAAGAAATTAATTCATGTCAAATTATTTTTTCTGAATGTTATTTAGCTTTAAATATTTTAAAAAAATATGGTACATTTGTATGTAAAATATTTGATATTTTTACAAGTCCTATGATAAAAATTTTATATTTAATGTGTACATTATTTGAAGAAGTATATTTATATAAACCTGAAACTTCTAGACCTGCTAATTCTGAAAAATATTTAGTTTGTATACAATACAAAGATACATTATCAATTGAAGATAAAGAACATTTATTAAATTTAATTAAATTATATCAAGATTCTATAATTAATAAAACATTATTAGATAATGAAACATTTGATTTATCTGGTTTTAAAATACCAAATGATTTTGTTCATTCATTAATAAATTATAATAAAGATTATATTGAAAATCAAAAATTTTATTTGCAAAAAACAATAAAATTAGCATATGAAAAACCAAGTCATGAAGATTATGAAAAATTAGTAAAAGAACAAGTTAAAAATGCAGTTTCTTGGTGTAAAAAATATAATATTCCTATTAATCATCAAAGTTCTTTTTTTAGTTAATCTTTTAGTTTTTATTTTTTTATATTATTTTTAACAAATTCATCATAATATTGTTGACCTAATTTTTTTGATTCTTCTTCTTCTGTTGATTCATTATTTTCAATTTTTTTTTTCATATTTAACATCTCTTCCAAACGATATAATGGAAAAGATGATGGTTCCTCTACAATTTTGAAAAATAATGTAGGATATTTTTGATGAATATCAATAAAAGTTCTCATACATAATTGTTTATATTCATCCATATTTTGACTTCTCATTTTGGTATTTTCTTTTTTTAAACAAAACTCTAATAGTTTTTTTATATTTGATAAAATAATATCTGAATTCTCCATTTTATTTAACTATATTATATTTTTTTATTTTTTTCTTTAAACCCAATTTTTATTAATATTCTTTAATTAAATATATTTATTTAATATTTAATTTTTAAAAATAGTACTTAAAGAAAGTTTATAAAAAAAATCTTTATGTAAAAAATAAAAAATAAAAAATAACAATAAACAATAGAGAATATATTAAATAAAAATGACAACTGAATTATTATTATCAATTTTAGCTATGATGATTTTTATTTTTTTTATAATAAGTATCCTAAATTGTAATTCAAAAGGTGGTTTATGTAATAAAGAAACTTTTATTGGTTTTACAGATGATATAATTGAAAATTATGAAGAAAGAATGGGAGGAAAACAAGATAAAGATGAAAAACCTGATTTTTATGATAAAGAATTTGTTGATATTTATGAAACTGTTTATAGAGATTTAACTGATTCAAAAAATGTTGTTAAAGTAATGAAAAATAAATGTATAGATAATATTAAAGACAAAAATTTAATTAAAATATTAGTTGGTGGATGTGGTGTTAATAAAACGGGTTCATTATTAAAAAAAGATTATGATAATGTTATATGTGTTGATATATCTGAAAATATGTTATTAAAAGCTCAAAAATTATATCCTGAATGTAAATATATTCATGGTGATTTAAGAAATCCTAAATTATTTAATAAAGGTGAATTTTCTCATATTTTATTAGATGAAAGAACTTTATATTATCATTCGAATGAAGATATGATTAAAATAATTGAAAATTGTAATAAATGGTTAGCTAATCAAGGTTTTTTAATTTTACCTATTTATAATTCTAAAAAATTTTTATTAGGTTCTAGATTTTATTCAACTCATTATTTAGATAATAAAAATAATCTACATGGTTTTACATATTTAAATGATTTTTCTCATGATTGTTATTATATACCTTTATTAGAAGATGATAATTTAGATAATTCAGATAAAATTGACAGTGATAATATTAAAAATCAAAATTGGTTTTCATATTATGATAAAATTTTATTAGATAATGGTAAAAAAAGAATAAAAAAAACTAAATTTTATATTCCTGAACAAAATGAAATTTATACAATTTTATTAAGAAGATTTTTTAAAATATTTTATAAAGATGAATTTAAAGAAGGAACACAGATAGTAGGTAGTTATGAAACAGTAATATTTAGAAAAGAAAAAAATAAAATGAATATTGATGAAATTGAAAAAAAATTTAATATTTAAATAATCAATTCTTTTTTTATCATATTTATTATATATAGATATAAGTTAATAAATGAGTTTTAATTTAAATAGTCTTAATTCAAGTGAACTCGAAAAATTACAAATTATGAATTCTTTAGCAGGAATGAACCCAACTGGTCAATTACTTTTAAATAAAGGTGTATTTCAAAGTCAAGGAAATCCTGCTCAAATTGTTACAACTGCATCTTTACAAAAAAAAAGTTTACAAAATTCAGCAAATAATTCATATAGTTCTAATTCGGTTCAAATAAGTGAAAAATTTGAAAATAAAAAAATGATAAATTATAATCTGATTCATTATGATTTAATTTTATTTTTTATTTTATTAATTATATGTATTTATATTTTATTAAAAAAAAATAAAATATTATAATTTTTCTACTTTTTTTTATATAAATATTTTTAATTTATATTTTTTAATTAAAAATAAAATAAAATCAATATAAAAAAATATATGAATTAATAGTATAGAAAATGACAAAAAGTTATACAAATAGTATTTTTCAAGATGATTTATTAAAACTTCAAAATTTTATGAATGGAGGTAAAAAAAATAATAATAAAAAATTAAATGAAGAAAGTGATAATGAATCAATATCATCTAATTCTTCAAATAATTCAATGAAAAATAATAAGAATAAAAATAAAAGTAAAAATTCAAAATATAGACATTTTAAATTAATTGAAGCTGATAAAAAAGAAATGAATATAGGTTATGTAAAAATATCTAAAGTTGGTTCTCCATTATCTGCCGCAAAAAAATTATTTAAATCATTGTGTCATTCCAAAAATTTAAGTGGTGAAAATAAATTAAAATGTACATCTACTTTTACAATTCAAGAAACTACTCAAGATTCTAAAAAGAAAATATTTGGACCTTATGTTGGTTCTTGGAAAAAATTAAGTGAAAAAGAACAAAAAGAAGCTGAAAGAGCTGGTATTAAATTTACAATGCGTTCAATTGTTAAATTATTATCAACACATAATAATTCCAAAAATAAAAAAAAAGAAACCAAAAATGAAGTTAAAGATGTAGAAATTGAAAAAGATATGATGAATAATATGTCAGGTGGTAAAAAAAATAAAAATAATAAAAATAAAAATAAAAAGAATGAAACAAATGATAAAATTGGAGGGTGAGGTGGGTCAATCAAGTGGTCAAATGATAATTAAAAAAAATATTAAAAATATATTTTATTAATGAATGACATTTATATTTATATTTAAATAAAATAATATATAAATTGATAATTAATAAAAGTTTATCTTAATTTTTAATAAGTAGCTCCATAAAATCTAAATATGTTGATGCACTTTTTAAATACTTAAAATAAATATTTTTAATATAATTTTTTTTATTAACCACTTGATTAATTTATTAATATACAAGTTAATGATTATAATATAATATTATCATTTATTAAATTAATTCTAAAAGTGATAATTTTTATAATATTTTTTTATTATTTATTTTATAATAATATTTATAAAATATATTGAAAATAAATAGAAAGAAATGAACTCTGTATTTAATAGTTTTAAAAAATTTACTTCATTTAACCAAAAAAATAATAAAAAAAATTTAAATCAAAATTTAAAAAAATATAATTCATCAAACCAAAAATTTAATAATCAAGAACTTATTAAAAAAAAACAAAAAAAAGATAGTTATACTATTATAAATTATCCAAAAAATAATCAAACATTTGGTGAATTTACAGGTTCTTCACCTAAAAGAGCTGCTCATAAAGCTTTTTCAAAATTAGCGAAATTAAGTAATTTAAATAATAAAAGTGAAGATTTTTTAGTCTTTTCTATTATGAATAAAAGAACAAATAAATTATATAAATATATTGGTAAAAGAATTAAATTAAGTGAACCTCGTGAAGTAATAAGAAATGGTAAAAAAATTATATATAAATATGTTAATACAGTAGGTAAATATAAGAAAGAATTAAATTTAATAAATTAAAATTCTAAAAAAATATCTAATTATAAAAATAAGGTGTTAATATTTAACATAATGTCTACAAATAATTCTATTCCTGATTATGATTTTATTCCTCTTCCTTTACAAAATACATCAAATAATAATAAAATAATAGTTCAAGTAGATCCTAATTCACAAGGAGGTAAAAATATGAGTAATATACAAAATAATATAGCACAAAATAATGCAAATACACAATATGATACAATTAATTCAAAAGATATAAAACCTTTAGCAGGAGGTAAAAAAGAAAAAGAGAATAAAATAAAATATATAATTGAATTTAGAAATAAAAAATATATGATTGAACAAAATGAAAATATTAAAGAGGAAAAAATTATAAAAGAATTTATTAAAAAACAAAGTTTTAAAAATGATCAGTTTATATCATGTTTAAATAAATCTAATAAAAATAAAAATTTTTATCATATAAAAGATAATAAAAAAATACAAGTAAGAAAATTATATTAATATTATTTTTTTGAATTTTTTACAATTTCATCAATTTGAGTTTTTATTAACTCAAATTTATCTCTTATTAATTCCATTTGTTTATTATATTTTATTTCATAATGTTTATTAATAAAATATGATAAAAATATTATTAATATAAATATAACTAAAACAGTTTGAAATACTGGAAAACTTAATGATAAATAAATAAATAATGTAATTATAATTGCTAATAAAAAAAATGTAAAATAATCTTCTAAATTTTTAATATTATATTTTTTTTTTATATAATCTATTATTGATAATTGTATATCCATAATATTTATTATTCTCTATTTTAGATTTTTATATTTTTTTTCGATGTGTTTGTAATGTTATATCTTTATTGTTATTTTCATTTATTAAATTTTCAAAATAAATTTGTTCTTCTTTTGAATATTTATTTTTTTTTTCTTTTGTTTTATTTTTTTTTTCATTATCAATCATATCTTTTTTAATATCTAATGATTCTTGTGATTGATTATTATTTTTCTCAATATTAATATTTAATTCATCTTTTTTTTCTTTTCTCTCTTTTTTATCTTTTCTGTCTTTTTTCTCTTTATCTTCTTTTTTTTCTTCATTATTATTATTTTCATTATTCTCATTATCTCTATTTTTTTTTTCTTTTTTATTAGCAATGTCTACATAATTAATTATATTATCAATTTCTTCTTTTTTAATATCATTATTATCTATAATATTATCTTTATGATTTTCATTATTATCATTTGATTGTTTATTTTTTTTAATTTTTATTTGATTATCATCTTTTTTTATTTGATTATTTTCTTTAATTTGAATATCTTCATTAATTTGAATATCTTCATTAATTTTAATATCTTCATTAATTTTAATATTTTCATTAATTTGAATAGTACCATCATCTAATTCTTCAAATTTATTAAGAGAAAAAGATGATACGGCATACATAACATCTTTATAATAATTTAAATTTTTTTTTATATCTTTATAATTTATAATAGAATTAAAACCTATATAAACGTCACTTATAACAGAACAAAAAACTAAACCGATTAAAAATGATTGAGCTAAATTATCAGTTGAATCCATATTTATTAAAAAGAACAATAAAAAATTAATATTTTTACTTATTATCAAAATTAAAAATTAAACAAAATTATTTTTTTTGAATTATAAATTCTTCATCTGATTCATTATTTTCCTCATCTTCTTCATTATCTGAACTTTGAATAGCAAAATCATTTTTTAATTTTTTATTTAAAGATACTGTATTCTCATCATCACTTTCATATGTATTAATAGTCGAATTATCTTCATCATCATATTTTTTTTTTATATTCATCTGTATTTTTTTATTTTCCTTGATTTTTTTTATTCTTTGCAACTCTTCTTGATATTCTTTAACTTTTTCATTTAATTCAGATATAGTATCCTGATAATTATTATATAATTTTGATTTATCAGATATAATAATTTTACCATTTTTATCTTTTTGAACAACTTTATTTCCCATCATAACATCCATCATTAAATAAGTACCTCTCCCACCAGATTTAATTATTTTTTTTAATGAATCTATACAAAAATTAAATTCTTCAACTGAATGAATCATTAAATCATCAAAAGCTTTTTTATATGCATCTTCTTTTTCACTTTCATATTTATTTATAAAAGAACCGATTTTATTAATTAAAGTGCCTGTTCCTATAATAGCTAATCCTGTAAAAAAAGAATTAGATATAATATTTATAACTGCTTGTACCATATTGTAACCTATTTAATTTTATAATAATAATTTATTTTTATAATTTATACTCTTATTAAGTATAATTGTTTTAAAAAAAGATTGAATAAGTTTTTAAAATAATTTTTTTATTAATTTTTAATTTTAATTTTAATTTTAATTTTTAAATTTTATAAAAAATTAAAATATTTTAACATATTTTTTTCTTAAATATTTTATCAAATATGACCCACTACTGAATTCATACTTGCTGTTGTTGGAGCAGCTACAGTTGTTAATTTACCTTCACTTCTTTTTTGATATTCTTCTTTATATCTTAAACCCTTAACATCTTTACCATTATTAATAATTCTTTCTTTAGTATATTTCTTAAGAAGATAAGCTTTGAATTCTTTTTTAGAAGGTGCTTTATGGTCGTTATTTTCTTCCATATACCATAATTTAAATTCATCATGCATTTCATTAATAGGGATAATATCTTCTTTAATCTTGGTATCATCGAAAGCATCCATAATAAATTCAATATAATTATCACATTGTTTTTGATATTCAAGAGTATATTTCTTAACTTCATCAGGAACAACAAGACCATGTTTTTTGTAATTTGCATAATAAATATCAATTAATAAAGCCATAAATAGTTCTTTCCATAAAGGTAATTTTTCACTTAAAGTATCATCAACTGCAAATTCATTAGATTCACGAGGTGCTCTAACAAATCTTGATTTAAATTCAATAACTTCCATACGACGCCATGTACCTATATCATTAGGAGGTACTTCAGGTACATCATTACAAAGTAAAGCTAATTTAAATTGTGGTTTAAATTCAATAGGATCTTTATTGAGACCTCTTGCTTTAATTTTATCACCACCAGTAAATTCTTTCATTAAACCAACATTAATTTTTTCTTTTTCATCAGGTTCTTCCATATAACAAAATCTTTTACCTTTTGTTTGTAAAATTTCAGGAGTACATGCGTTTGATTGAGCACGTTTTCCAGTAATTAAAGTGACAGGAAGTTTATTTGTATAAGGTCCAAAACCATAAACAAATAATTCAATAATTTTTGATTTACCATTACCACCAACACCTGTCCAAATTCTGAATTTTTCTTCATTATTAACACCTTGTAAGTTAGTTGATAAATATGTTAAAAAATAATTTTTTAACTCAGGATCAACAAATACAGTTGAAAGGAAATAACAAAGTCCATCCCAATATTCATGTTCTTTAGTAAATTCAATTTTATCAATATCAGTTGTAATAGAAACATAATCATCAGGACGTCCATCACGTAATTCCATTTTTTGTAAATCATAAATACCATTATTAAATCCAATTAAATAAGGATTAGTATCTAATTTATTAAAGAAATCTTTGTCATAGAATAATTCTTTACATTCTTTCATCAGACTTTCTTTGAAAGAAGTCGTTTTTAATTTGTTAATAAGTTCAGTGACCTTTTTAGATTTCTTTTTTGCTTCTTCTTTTTCTTCTTCTGTTATATCAACATTATCACTCGAAGCAATTTTATTTAAATCTGAAATTAATCTCATATATTTTTTAACTAATTCAGTTGAAATCTTTTGTCTTAATTCCATAGCTTCCTTCATAGGATGCCATAAATGATTTCTATACATGAACCATTCTGAATTAGAATATTTAAATTCATATTTGTAAATTTTATGTAAAACTTCTGCAATATCATGATTAGTGACTTGATCAATAGATTTATTTAAAACTCTATTAATATCTCTATCCATAATTTTGTTATATTCTTCATAATTATCAATTTTACCCCAATAATATAAAGAACCAATATTTAATCCCTCTTGACGCATTTTAACCCATTCTTTTTCACATTCACCATCTAAAAATTTAGAAGATCTTTTACTAAAATTAATCCAAATGTCTAATAATTCTTGTGAATTAGGGTCAATATTATGTAAAGCCCATCCTACTTCAATCCATTGAGCATAATTTTCAGCTCTTTCACTTGATAAAATATCTACAATTTCTCCAATTTGTTGAACATCATAATTAACTGATGAAGCATTACTCTTTAATTTTAAAGTTGTTGCTACAACCTTCTTTTTTTGATTTTCTTTTTCCATTAATTCTTTTTTATCTTCTTTAATTTCTAATAATTCATTCGGTCTTTTACCTCGAATACTAAAAAATCTAGGTAAATCTAATGTACCAAATGGATATTGACTAATTGGAATACTCTCAAGATTTCCATTAAAAATATACCTCATTAAATACATTTCGCATTTTGGTTTTCTTGAACCAAACATCATCCATCCATTTGAATAAATTACTGATTTGTCAATTACTTCATCATTTCCATTTTTAATTGGTAAGTCTGCAATAACTGGTTGAATCTTTTTTAAAATATTCCTGCGTATATAATACTGATGTTCAGGAGGTGTAATAATAAATGGAAACATGATATGAATTCCATCTTTTGTAATACCTTTTGATTTATACGCTTTTTCACGTTCAAATACAAATGCTACTAATCTAGTATCATTTTTTTCAATCTTGTACAAATCACAAATTTCATTAATATATAATTCAACAATTTTTTGAACATGTTCTACATTATGCATTCTTTCATGAATCGAAAATTCATAATTAAAATCAAAATCAATTACAATTGGTCCAATTTCTTCATGTTTTTCAATTAAATATAACATTTGATTTGCAAAAAATGCCTTCTCATAAAGGTCGTAAAACATATCAAGTTCTGAATTTCTAATAAAAAATTT
>JACCDO012190134.1_pt1 | contig 17399 bp, 9 predicted proteins | sample 7446101 | NCBI WGS metagenome assembly JACCDO01 (sample SAMN15323440, study PRJNA562643) | freshwater metagenome | isolation source: river surface water | place: USA:Blue River Watershed | collected 2017-08-16 | reverse complement strand
GTTATACGTTGATAACATGGCAGTTGATTCCAGTGGAAACATATACTTTGTGGAGTCATCTTATATTCGGAAATACACAAAAAGTACCGACAGCGTCTCTATAGTCGTTGGCGGCGGAAGTGCTAGTATTTTTTACATTACTTTCACTTATTCACTTCCCGGTACCTCAGTTGACCTCGGAGGAGGATATTTAGATGTATCTCTGCGCGTCGATTCCAACAACGACCTGGTGTTCGGGTGCTACTCTGGCATTTTCAAGCTAAGTGCGAGCACTGGAAAGATTACCAAATTAGTTGGGAAAAGTATAGATCAATGTTACACTAGTACTTACGACGCTGGTCCCACTGCCGCCGAGTCGATTTGCATCTATCCTACCGGTTATAATCTGGGCATCGACGCATCCAATAACTTGTACTTCTTCGATTATGATTGGTACGTCATCATGAAGTACAATGCTTCGACCAAGCAAGTGTACACTCTCGCAGGAACAGGGAATTCGGGTAATTTCAGTAGTTTCACATCAGGCGTTACTGGAACTTCAATCGCTCTTCCCTATATTAGTAAACGCAGTTTAGATGTTAGCAGCGATAGTAAAGTTTATTTTACTTACGAAAAAACTCTTTACTCGTACACTGAAGCTGGCACAGTTACTCAAACGGCTAAGACTATTTCCTCTTTAACACCTACTTCTAGAGGGGGTAATATTCAAGTCAGTGTTCGAAAATTAGAAAGTGCAGGGGAAGGTAAGACACGGAGGGTAGATGGGCACGAAGCAGGGGAAGGTAAGACTCGGAGGTTATATGGGCGCGATGCAAGGGAGGGTACGACTCGAAGAGCAGTAGGTGTCGCTTCAACGAGTGTGTCAATCAGCAGTAGTCACTACGACTTCAGTCAGTTTTCTCTGCGCGCGGATGACGCTCGAATTCGATTTGGAAGCGATGGTAACTTGTATGTCTCCACTTACGGCACGATAACCCGCGTAACAATCAAGGAATCTGCTAACGACGGTCTTACTCTGGATGCAGATATCATCGTCGGTGACTGGGATAAGTATTATTACTCTGGCTTTGCTTCGTCTGGTGGCACAAACTCCACGCTAAGCTTCTATTCATACGGAGACTCCTCCGTTTCAGGGTTCCTGCGAGATGTAAGTGACATCTGCTATCAAGGAGGCTTGTTTATCTCCGATAATACGCGATTCATTCGAAAAGTTAAGAATAATAATTTCTCTATTGTAGTTGGTCAAGAAGAAGTCGGGAATGACGTTGAAGCTTCGGGTGTTTCTATCAACAAAGTCGACAGCATGGCGTGGGACAGCTCCAACAACTATTTGTACATCGCAGACACCGATGCGTACCAAATCCAGCGAGTTAGCAGCACCGGAATGTTTGAAAATTATGCTGGTATTGACCTGCCTGATATGCGACATGCATCCACATCCGCCTCTTACGATTCTGCAAGCCGCACCTCGGCGATAATCCAACCGGAGTCGGTGGCGGTTGATAGCGATGGTTTGGTTTACTTCTTTGACACATCCTTAAATATGAGAACTATCCGCATGATTACTTTCGGCGGCACAGTGCTCACCATCGTAGGTAGTCGGTACACTAACAATCTAAATACTACTAGCGTTTACAGCAGCTCGGCGACGAGCATCTACTTAAGTAAGTACAGCGATTTTACCGGGTTGGCAATTCGTGGTAAGAATTTGTACTTCGTGAATCTTGCGAACGCGGACTACAACCACGGATTGTACATTGGGAAATATGACATGAGTGCTGACTACGTGACCAAGGTAGCTGGTGGTGCTTATTGCACTAGTTATAGTAACATCTACAGCACCTGCCCGATGGCGGAAGGTGGCACCGCTACAAATGCTTACATCTCCCAGGTTTATGCGCTCACTGTAGACGCCAACGACAATTTGTACTACTTTGACGGCTATGCGTATATCCTTCGGAAGGTCACTTCTGCCTCCAAGATTTCTACGATTCTAGGCACTGGAAGCTCTCAATATAGCACCACCTGCAACGCCGATTACTCCAATTCACTGGATAATTGTGTAGCCACGAGTACTTCTATCTCGCAGATGTCAGCTCTGGCGGTGGATGTTTATTCGAATGTGTATTTTGGCAGTTTATATAGCACTCATGTCTACAAGATCGATGGAAGCAGTGGTTTGATCACCCAATTTTTTGCTGATCACAGCGGTTGGTCGTACAATGGTGACGGGTTGTCGGTTACAAGCACGTACCTCTCCGGCGTTTCATCCCTGGCTTATGACGGAGAGAATATGTACGTTGGTGATGTTTACAACCAAGTTATCCGGAAAATATTGTGCACAAACTCCTATCTTTCCTTTGACGTTGCATACAACCTCGTCGGCGTCACAGCGACGCAGTACAACCTGGATTCGGCTACGAACGACCTTGTATTCAAGCTATCATTTTTGAGTTCGTTAGAATCAGAGGGTGTTAGTGGGCTCACCACGAATGATATAACAATTACTGAAGTAGTAGACGTCAACAACATCATGTCGAGCTACATCGTCGCTGTGCTTCCTGCTGCGCGTGCTCTCTTATCAAGTGGCATCAAGATCACGTCCAAGATCGTTGTTTTCCCCTCTTCGATAGGTTTCTCCAGCACGACCTCCGCTTTCAGCTCCATCTCAAGCGCGATTTCGAACTCGTATTCATCTGGTGCATTTGCAAGCGCTCTGAGTACAAATGCAAATAGCTATGGCAGTGTCCTGACTTCGGCAACCCCATCCACCGTTGCATCCCCCTCGATTTCAGGCTACATTTCGTCTAGTGATGACGATATTTCCTACCCATCCATGTATTCTACGCCAACTTACAAATCCTTTGCTATGCTGGTGGGCTACGATCGGGACACCGTCTTCGAGGACTGGTACAGCGCGATCGGAGTCCCTATAACCTTTGGCTTGTGGATAATAGGAGTCGTCATTGTCATGTTTAACACCGAGCATTCAGAGTATCAAAGTGTGTTTTTCGCCATGTTTACCGTGCTTTCCAACCTGAATATGTTTTTTGATAACGGCAACCTGCTCACAAGTTGGTTCAATGACTCAACACACCTGTGGATGGCTATATTGTTCTCGTGGTTGCTTCCTGCAACGTATTTCTTTACTCTCACCATCATCAAGAACGAGTTATTCCCTTGGTTTATTACTGACTACTTCTTCGGTCGCATAATTGCCAAGAAATACCGCATAACTGCCTTCTGGTTCTGGTTGTCGCACGCCAAAGGCTTGCCGTTAATCGACAACCAGAAGCAGCGCTTCTCATTCGAGAACCATGACTCGTTGCCCAAGGTAGTCATCTACATCGTGTCGTGGGTCGTGTTGATCGTGGGCCAACTCATATGTCTCATCCCGTTTGCACTGTGGATTGCTGTTCTCTCGCCTTACTATATTACCCTCTACTTGGTTGGTATTTTCTTGTTTCAAACTAAGCTTTTGGTTCATAAAACCGTTTGGAACACCTGGTGTGCGCTCTTCACTAACAGGGCAAACAGATATGCGAAGAACGTGACCTATGACACCAAGTTCTTCAACGAGTCGTTATTATGCGAGTTCGTGCTGCAGTCGATCCCTCAGTTGTTCATCAAATTTGTGAACAACGCCGAGATTGACGCCAGTAGCTCCAAGTACGGTCCCGGTAACTACATCTCTGTCTACTCCACGCCCGCAGTGTCGTTGATATCCGCAATCATCCTGTTCATCCGCTATGTGGTGCTAGTTGTGGCGTATAACCGCGATATTCTCGACGTTCCTTTCTTCTTCAAGTTCCGTTATGAAGGTAAAACCTACAAGTATGGTATCAAGAAGAGCGCGTTTGACTTTGCAGCGAACAAAGAGGCGCGAGAGGCGTATCTGGAGTACTGGATCCAGGTCCACAACAACTGCAAGGCGGATTTGTTGTACCTTGGCACCTACGCGGTGCTTCGTTACGTGTTCTTCAAACCAGATGACGCGGATAACGTCAGTGCTGTGAAGAAATCGCGTGAGCCGTTACTACTCGCATTGCGAGAGAAAGACATGCGCGACGTGTCGACGTTGGAGCTGGCGACAGATACCATAAGTTACATGTTGAAAGATTGCAAGGACATGAAGTTATATCGCTATCTAATGAGCGTGGAAGTGCGCGAACCCCTTGACTTACTGGATATTAGTGAGGAGACACTCAACGGAATCTTGAAGTGCATCAACAACTACAAAGTCAAGCAAATAGTTGGTGCAAATCTGCATATTCTCTTGCTCAGCAACCTCATCGCCAAAGACTCGCTGCTTGTTCGGGACGCCAAAGGCAGCTCGAAGCATCTAAGTAGTAAATTTGGCACGAATAGATATCGCCAGTTGTTATTCCCGTTGATAAAGATTCAAGGGCAAGTGGACCTCGGGGTAGAAGTCGATGAAGATGGCTTGCGCGTCAGTGAACTCGGTGAAATTTCCCTTCAGGCTGGTATTGCATTGAATGACAGGGTATTAACAGTCAATGATACCAGAGTTCACACGGTTGAGGAGTACAGAGCAGCTGTTGAACGAAGCAATCACGTGGTTGGAGACTACCGTAATACCCGCAATCAAGTGCGGATACTCATTGCTAGAGTCAATGAAAGTTACGCTGGCGACCGAGCAGCTAGCACTAGCGACGACCTCTACAGCGTCTTCCGTAAGTCGACAATAAGCTTTCATTCGAACCGAAAACGTCGATCTATTTACAGTTCTATCATTGGAGGTAGTAGTGAGGTAGTTGATGCAGATGACATCATGACGATGAACGACCGGGAGCTGTTGAAGATGTTCAAGAAGATTGATAAGGACGACTCGGGGACTATCGAGGAGCCAGAATTACAAAAATTTTTAGAAGAACTTCATATTGGTGGTGCTAAAACTGCGAAGTCAATGATGGAGTTAGTCGATGAAAATGGTGACGGTGAGGTCGACAAGGAGGAGTTCCTGCGTATGATGCACATTATCCAAGGTAAGGTGAATGCGCAACCACAAGATGCTGTCTTGGATATCCCTGAAGCTGAGGAGCGGCAAGCCCTGACTTCGCCTAGCGAGCCAAGAGAGTACAATCCTTTCAAGTTATTCCGACAACATACCGAGCGAATCTTACTAGGCAAACATAAGCAGACTAATGCTGATGACGGAGGCGCTGCTGCTCCGGAGTCCTCGCAAATAGAGTTGACTGTGCTAGAGACGACCAATGACGACTCCTCGCAAGTAGAGTTGACAGTGCTCGAGTCGACCGACCATGGGACAGCTGGAGGACTAGTCACCACCAATGACGACACAACTTCAATGTGATCATCAACTTATTTGTTTCTACATTTATTTTATATTCCTGTGCGTTAATTAATATATATTAAAATTCTCTTTCTTCGGCTTCTGCAGAGGCAAAGGCGGCTGGAGGGAATACTTGGTCGGACACCGGTACATACCGGTACTGAAGTCATGAGTCACCGATGGCTTCGCAGAATCTGGCGAGAGAGTGACCATGTTTGTATTGAATCGATTCATAAGTCGACTAGGTAAAGTCTCTGCAACTTTAGGGGTTGCATTATTTTGGTATGAGTCATCATTTCGGAATCGTTTGCAATTAACTCCACTCTTTAAACCAAGCTTCGCTGAAAATGAAGTAGTTAATGATAACGTTGTTCATGTCGCAACAAACGAGAAGAAATCGGACGGAGTAGATGATGATGAGGATTGGGAGACTAAGAAGGAACAATGTGCTTTTTGTCGGCATTTTCTTTTGAGTCCATGTAGTGAAACATTCAAACAATGGAGCAGATGTGTTGATAAAGCTAAAGCTGAGGACAAGGATTTTATTGAAGCTTGTACAGTTCAAACTAAAAATTTGATGGAATGCACAAGTTCAAACGCTCAATATTTCCAAGCTGCATTTCCTACGAAAGATGAAGCTAGTGATGACATAGATGATGGTTCAGAAGAAAGTACTCAAGCACCAACCGATAGTAGTTTAGATATAGAAGTTAAATCTGATGATGAAATTAAAAGTTAGTTATAAACAGTATTGTATATAATATATTGCACATAAAACAAGTTATACTTTTGTGTTGGTCAATGACCGAATGAAGTTCGGCACATCCCAACTTTGGAACCAACCGTAATCTCTTAACGCCGCCAATAAATAAAATATGGCATTAACTAGATAGATTATGTCTCCTTTGAAGTAGAGATAATTGTAGGAGTAAGCGTCATAGTTGCCTGACACTTGTATATTATAAATCACATAAATAGTCGCAGCAACGAACATAGTTACAGCTGCAGTAAAATCCGGATCAAAAATTGTCAATCCTCGTGTCCAAGTCGTATGAGTAAACATGGAACCTATATAGTAAACAAGTTTTAGTTAGTAAGTATGTATGGGAAACAAAGCAAGTAAGAATTGTACCTCTTTCTTTCTCAAATTGCGCATACCATACATAATTCCAGCCGATAGCAGCAAACCATTCGATTATAGCTGCTGATAATTCAGCTTTGCGGCATAAGGCAAATTGCGTTGAAAAATCAGCATAATAATCATCACTTTCGTATCTTTCATTATACATTGTACTACTCCATAAATATAGTCCCGAACCAATTATGTTCAAATATTCTGGATACATATAAAACGACGTCCATGATATACCATTCCAAGCGTAAGCATACATGCATGCATTAAAACAATGTACTATCGCAAATTGAAAATATAGCGCATTGTTATAAGTTTCATTTGAAATAAACATAACGTGTACCTTATGGTGAGTTAGTAAGTAAGTAAATGAGTTAAGTAAGTGGGAGGTTAAGTGTGTACCATTGCCACGGCATATGCTAGATAGACTAAAGAAGCATAGAAATATCTCGACATCAAGGTGTCTGTAACCAACTGCTTTAAGGATTTCTTCTTTTCCGGGCTTTCAAATTCATTTTCAATCTTCGTAATCATTTTACTTTGTTCGTCCGATGGTGGGCGGTTCTCTTCGTCCATCTTCGTTACCTTTTCTGCTACTACTACCTCTACGTGTGACTCACTAGTACACATTGTGTGTATACATACTTTCCTCAACTATTCTACCTATTAATGCAGGTAAAATTACCTTAAGATTTGATTTTCAAATGACCCGGTCCTTACCATTCCAGGAATATTTTAAAAGTCAATAAAGATGACACCAAATAGGAGTTACCTGTACAAATCGCTAAGGATTTAAATCTGAACATCCGATCCAATTGGTTTGAGGCGAGTTCAGCGAAGTACTCCCTGGTTTGAGCTTCCACACCCTATAAAATAGCCAGAATTTCTGCAGATTTGCCCAAATTAGAAGGACGTAATGTGTCGCACCTCGGCTTTTTCTTTAAGTTGGGAGTGTAACAGGAATTGTTTCTTGTCTTAGTAGCCGCGTAGCATGAAATATTGATGCTCTTACTCCTACACCGCGCTGCGCAGTTAGTCTTATCTTCTTCGTTTAAATAATGAGATTAATAAAGCGATTTTGCAGTGTTATTTCCCATGATAATCAATGGATAGTGGTATCTGGTAATAGAAAAATTGAAATAGTTTACGAGGATCGCTCGTTGATAGTAGTGAACAAGCCTGGGAATATGCTAACGCAAGGGGACAAATCAAATGATATGAGCCTATTCTCTATAATCAAGGAGTATCGTAGAAAAAGAGAAAACAAATCAGGTGAAGCATGGCTGGGCATTATACACCGTCTTGATAAATGTGTAAGTGGGTTGGTTGTCTTTGCAAAGAATAGTAAGGCTGCGAGTAGATTATCATCTCAATTTAGAGAAAAAATTGTACAGAAAAAGTATTTAGCATTAGTCGAAGATGATCGCAACATGATTCGCCAGAACGATGAAACTGTTAAATTAACAAATTATTTAGAGATAAATCCAGATAATTACTTTACCAAAGTGCACACTTCGAATAATAGTAACGGTACATTATATTTGGCATCTCTGTGTTACAAATGCCTAGGTTTTTATAGCAATCAAACCATAAAATTGCCTTGTCTTCTTGTTGATTTATCCCAAGGTGGGGGCAAGAAACATCAGATCCGAGCCATGCTAGCGAATGCAGGACATCCAATATTTACGGATTCAAAATATGGATCCAAAAGTAGCAATTCTTCTATATTTCTGCACTCTTATTTGTTGCAGTTGAAGCACCCAATATCGTCAGAGGTCATGACATTCAAGCGAATCCCTGATTGGAATTTCAACGGCTCCCAGCAGCTCCTACATTCGTTGCAGACAAATGGTGGGTGAGTTATCCATATAAGGAGCTTAGTCTAGCGTATATAATTTGTATTTTGTGTAGGAAATGTAACTATTTGCTGTGCTGGCTTTAACACCTCGTCTGAACTCTAAATATCTATCTACTGGCTAGTTGCGGGGGCAACTCCCTCGATCGGGTCCTTTTCCGGCACTTTTTTAAAAAACAAATTGAAATATTTTAAAAAGAGGAAAAGAATGAGCACCACCAGTGTGTTGCGACAGCTTATACAGGCCAGCTTGGCTGGGTACCTGTATGAGAATGCCAAGTTCTATGCTGAACGTTTATTTGCTGAGTATCCAATTGCTGAACATTTACATTTACTAGCAGAAATATACTTTAAACAAGGTAAAACCAAGCAAACGTACTTGATACTACAGTCATCAACGTACCAACCCAGTCGCTATCTGTTTGCAGTGGCATGCATCGCATTAGGCAAGTTTAGTGAAGCTGAAAGAGCATTATTGCCAGTATCATATATGCAGCCACAGTCAATGACAACTGAAATTGTGGACCAAATTCCTGGTGGTGCTGCTGGATTATATTTATTGGGGGTCATCTGCCGTAAAGAACATCGATTTCCAGCTGCTATAGATTATTTTCATAAAAGTCTACAAAAAGACCCGTCAATGTGGTGTGCAATAACAGAATTAAGTGAAATGGGTGTTAACATAGATACTAGTAAACTATATGGTGTCAATTTAGAATCGGCATTAAAAATATTACACTCAACCGCTCCTCCCGTTGACTTGGTGAGTGCTGAAGAGAACAAAGTATTTGGTAATAATCCTGATTATATTACAAAATTAGAAGATAAACGAATTGTAGAGTCAGTGTACGAGAACAACATTGAGTCACCTCGGGTGTCTGTATCATTAGGTTTATCTTCACTGCAGCTGCACGTTCCTTTTGCTAGTCCTGGAATGTTACCTTCGGTGCCTGGCTCTGTTATAAGTGCAGCAGATAGTGGTATTAACTTGCGATATGGTGGAGGTAGTTCAACTGCATCAAAATCTGTAAATCCACGTGCAACCTTGTTCGAAATAAACACACCTGGACTGACTCCTATTGATCAAGAGAAAATGGCTTCCATTTACTTCAATCGCAATGAGTCAGAGGCTAGTGTGTCGACCGACGACCAGCGAACAGCAACTAAAGGCAAAGAGTTATTCCCAAGTGACAGTGCTGTGCAAACTGGGGGTGAGTACAGCCATCTAACTACGACTAAATTTGTAAATTCGTCAGTTATGAAGTCGGACAGCAATAGAAGAGTGTCGTTTGGTCCAACTGCCAGGCTTTCTTTCAGTAGTTTAGGTGATATGGATTGTGATATGGACACTCTCGAAGGTAACGACGAGCATCCAATGAAGTTCCAAAGGATGGGAAATCGCAACTCGCCCATCAATCCTACTGGTAATCCGCCTATTGACATTGTATCCCCGATCGGTCACGGCACCCCGTCGGTCGTTAATTATGACACTAAACTACACGCAAATCCATCCGATGATGCCACGAGAGACCAAGAGAATAGTGTGAAGAACACCATTCGTGTCAGCGCAACTCCCAACCCAGAAGCAGGCCTTCCAAGCGGTGTAACCGGCGATGCTTATGTAGCCTCGTTGCTGGTCACGTTGGCCTCCGCCTACCAGCTACTCAGCTCCTATCAATGCCGCAAATGTGTTAATTTATTACATAAATTGCCCAAGAAGCATTTTATTACGGGTTGGACGCAGCAGGTCCTCGGCAAGGCGTATTGCGAGATGAATGAGTACAAGAACGCGTTGTTATCCCTCCGAGAAATGCTGCGCATTGAGCCATTCCGCGTAAAAGGCACGGAAACGCTGTCAACGGCATTGTGGCACTTAAAGAAAGACAAGGAACTGTGCGCACTTGCTCAACAAATCGTAGAAGTTGATAAATATGCACCTGAAACATGGTGTGTTGTAGGAAATTGCTTCTCTTTACAGCGAGAGCCAGATGCGGCGATTAGATTCTTTCAACGAGCTTTACAAATTGATCCAACGAACTTTCCTTATGCGCACACACTATGTGGTCATGAGTATGTCAACAACGAGGATCTGGAGAAGGCCATTAACTCATTCCGTAATGCGCTCCTGCTCGACGACCGTCACTACAATGCATGGTACGGTCTTGGCTCTATTTATTACCGTCAAGAGAAATACGAGTTGGCTGAGTATCATTTCAGGCGCGCCTTATCGATAAACTCTTCCTCTTCAGTGTTGCAATGCTACTTGGCTATGGTGTTACACGCGCAAGGCAGCACGGTCAAGTCACAATGTGCACTAGAAATACTCACCAAAGCCACCGAGCATGATAAAAATAATCCGCAATTAAGGTTCCAGAAAGCTTATATATACATGGCATTAGAGCAGCTTGACGATGCGCTTGTTGAGCTAGAAATCGTGCGAGAACAAGCACCAAGAGAGGCTCCCGTGTACGCTATGCTGGGACAATTATATCAACAGCTAGGCAGAAAGGAAGATGCCTTGCGCGCTATCAACAGCGCCATCGACCTTGATCCGAAGGAGTCCATGTCGCTCAAGTCGCTGCTAGAGCGAATGGCCAACGATATTTGATCAAGTTATATACAAATGTGTTTTTTTGTAACAAATTAGGTATGCTTTTCTAGTAATTTCATAATTTTAGGAAAGATTTTAACGTGCGCGTCGTCCGCCCAAATTAGATCTAGGTGTTCGTATGAGGGCTCGATGTGCGTGCTGATGTGGTTGTTATTCTTCTTCAGTTCTTCTTCAACTATGTAAGGATCGATAAGAGCGTCAGAACCACCAGCAAAGACTGCAACATTTGTCTTGATGTTACTGATTTCGTATACTTTGCTATCGTCGCTGCCATCTGCTGCGTATGTGGACAGAGCCTTGCGCTTAATGATTTGGAACCATTGTGCCACGCTCTTCACTGATGAGTCGGAGAATATATGTCGGAACATCTCCACGCGCCTGCTGTGACTAATGTTGCTACTGCTCCAGCCGAATATGATCTTCATACTCTTCTGAACTATACTTTGGAAGGCTTGCGTAGTCAGCAGCTTCTGCCACAAGTAAACCGAGGAGTTGAACATCGCCTTCTTGCCGCATATCCTAAACACGTTTCTATTTATATTGTCTTTTGTTAGTAAATTTGATAAGTGTTTATTACTGAATCCCTTCGCTTTTGCTGCAGGAGACAGCGCTATACACAGCGAAACGGCGTCATTGAGTCTACTGTTTGTGGACAGAGCAGCCAATAGTTGGGCTGATCCATTCGAGAATCCAATGCAAACAATATTCTTAGAATTCGTATAGCTGCATATGTACTCAATCATAGCTGGTACATCGTATTTCACTAAGTCATCAAGTGAAAAGTTCCAATATTGCTCGTCTTTGCGGTCAAATGTCATATGTTTATATGAGTATTTATTGCCCCTATTATTTCCTAGAAATACATCGTATCCTTCATTCGATAGAGTTGCTCCTATAGAGTTACTTCCACCACATAATAGTGCTTCTGATGATTGCATAAGACCGTGGATAATTAGTACAACACATTTCTTGTCATTTTTCTTTGGACTACATTGTTGCTGTGATTGTAATCTGTGCATAACTAAGGAGAAACCATCTTTAGTGAGAGTATGATGAGATGTAACATCCACACCAGCAATCTGTCCCAGTGAAATTATATCAGGTGCTAGCTCATCTGCAAAGCGATAAGCAATGATTGATTGTAAAAATGTTGAGTGCAAGTATATATAATCCAGCAGTCTCTGCACTGGCGATGGTATCAACGACGACAAATATATAATTCCTCGGGGGATAAGGTCAGATAGAGCCAGTATCAGGTATAATACTGTTACTAACATTCCCTACCAGAATAATGTGACTACCACTTACAGACACGCAACCCACACAGCCACACAGCGCAAATACTTACTTCGCCGCCGAGTAGTCTAGTCCCCCACATCGCACTTTGAAGTGCCGGGTGTGAGTCTCGACTTTTGGATATTACTCGCGAGGCTACGGATGACGCGTTTGCTGCCAATCGAGGCGTTAGTTGGCAATTAACAGCTCCTTTAAGTTACTACTTTAATCTTTTGTTCTATTCAATCGTCAAGACGGTGCCGGTCCAAGTAGCCGTTAACTGTGTTTCGCCAAAATTGGCGATAACAAAAAAACTAAAAACAACAAACCAAGAAGAATGGCAGAAGTTAGCGATGCATCTCAAGCTATGTGCAACGTCAAGGTCGCAGGTACGCTTTCTTTGTCACCTTTACATGCTCGTTCAGCATTAATCCATTTAACTATTTATAATAACTCATTCTCATACTTATTCACTATATAGTGCGCTGTCGACCAGTTAATAGCGAGGAGAAAAAGACCAATCAACCAACAGTTGTCGCTTGTGAAAGTGAAACCAAGTCAATAAAGGTGACATATGGACCAGCTGGCAAGAAGACATCCAAATCATTCAATTTTGACAAGGTATTTGGACAATATTCTACACAAGAAGAAGTGTTCGAAACTGTCGTGCGACCAATCGTCCAAGAATGTTTAGAAGGCTTTAATTGTACTATCTTTGCATATGGTCAAACTGGTACAGGTAAGACACATACAATGGAAGGTGATATCCATAGCGAAGAGAATGCTGGTATAGTACCAAGATCTGTTCGCACAATTCTTGAACAATTAGAAGCATCTGGCTCAGAATTTACTATTAGAGTATCATTTCTTGAGTTATACAACGAAGAATTGCAAGATTTATTAGAAAAAAATCCAGGCGAGAAGAAATTAAAGCTTTGCGAGGATGTGAAGAAGGGTGTTGTATGCCAAAACCTAGAAGAAATCACCGTGTTAAGTGTCAAAGATATCTTTGAGATCTTACAACGAGGGATTGCAGCTAGACAAACTGCTGCTACTTTATGTAACAAGAACTCTTCCCGCAGTCACTCAATATTTACAATGAAAATTATGATTAAAGAGTGCAACGTGGAAGGTGAAGAGGTCGTGCGTCATGGGCAACTTAATTTAGTTGATTTAGCTGGATCGGAGTGTGTTGGCAGATCTGGCGCAAAGAATGATCGCGCAAGAGAAGCTGGTAGCATTAATCAGTCATTATTAACACTAGGACGTGTTATTACTGCTTTGGTCGATCACCACGGTCACATCCCATATCGTGACTCCAAATTAACTCGTTTATTACAAGAATCACTCGGTGGTAAGGCCAAGACCTGCATCATTGCCACACTTTCCCCATCGCAATCCGCCGTGGAGGAGACTCTCTCCACTCTGGACTACGCTTACCGAGCGAAAAACATCAAAAATCAACCCACTGTTAACCAAAAAATGACCAAAAAGGTTGTGTTAAAGGAGTATTGCGCGGAGATCGAGCAGTTGAAGGCCCAGTTGCAGCTAACCAGAGAGAAAAATGGTGTCTATGTCGATCCCAAGGAGTATTACAACATGGAAAACAAGATATCAACCCAAGAAAATATGTTGAATGAGTGTGAATCTGCATTACGCGTGAGAAACGAGGAAGTAAAACAGTTGAAGCAAGAGCGCGACTCATATCAAGAGAAGATAGATGGTCTCAACGCCAACTTGCAGGCTACTACTTCAGAACTTGACAGTACAAAAGTCCAATTAGTTGAAGTAAATAACAGCTTGGAGTTGACTAAGTTAGAGTTACAAGCGAGTGATGCGGTGATAGTGGAGCAGGTGGACACCGAAAACAAGCTTCACGCGTCAGGAAAAGGTTTACAAGATGAAATCATTGGCAATCGTGATCATATTAACAAATTGTTTGGTAAAATTGATAGATTTGCCATGCGCGAAGAGAGCAGTATGGCGGCGATGGCTGCGTACGTTACCGACGTCAAGAGCAAGCACGCTACTATCCTCAATGATTTAACTAATTTAAATAATTTGAGTAGTGACTCATCCAAGCATTTGTGTGATGGAGTGAATGAGATGCTAGCGAAGGGCAGAGGAACCTGCGCCTCGTTCCAAGAGTCCATCGACAGCTCCTTGTCCACCTTAATTAATGATGCTGAAGTAGCTCGCAATAAGATGATTTCTTCATGCGACAGTGTCAAAGGGGATCTAGTCGGCACTAATGAGCAACTAGCCGCTACGTTGAAGGTATTACAAGGTCAGCTAAGCAATTGGTTGCGTGATGTAGACTCCAACATGCAGCATATTCAGCAGCAACTGATGGTGCAACAAAACCAAATAGTTTCACTGAATGAGAGCATTGCCCATCAAATGGATACATACAACAGCATGAATGATGCGTACGTGGCTCAGCAAGTAGCGCAGATCGAGAGCAACAAGAACCTATTAACGACCTTTAAAGCGGACATCGTGTCGAGCATACAAGGCTATGAAGAGGCGAATAATAATAAAATCAATCAACTAAAGCAGGAACTAAGCAGCCAATCTAGCAACATCGAGAAGACGCTGTCGACGATGCTATCGTCCATGTTGAGCAGCAGCTTGAACTCCTTGCACTCACTTGCCGAGGACACCAGCAGTTTTGTATCTACCAATACCGCCCTTGTCGACACCAGCATCACCAAGATCGTTGATAGTAACGCGGTATTAAGCGAGCAAGTAACTGCAAATGGTAAGGAAATCAGTGAGCACTTAAGTGCGTCAACTAGTCAAGTCGTTAGTTCTATCAGCGAAACAGAAAATACTCGCAGTGACATAGTGAGCAAGCTAACTGGTATCTCATCGACTGTTGGAGATAAGATCCAAGTATTAGACGAGACAGTTGCAACAATCCTTACAGATGTATCCACTCACATTAGCAGCTGCTGCGAGATGGTCAATGACACCTCCAACACAGCAAATATCATATTGAAAGACGTTGTAGATGCGACTGAAAGTATGAAGAACAGCTCCAACGAGGCTATTGTTGCCTTCACTTCCTTCATGGACAACCAGGGCACGGTACTCAGCAATGACATGGGTGAGTACTTCTCCAATGTAAGCGGTGTGTTGGGCACAAGCGTCGTAGAAATAAATGGTGTCGATGAAATGACCCAGTCTTATGCCGGTAAAGTTAACGAAGGGGTTGTAAAAGCAACTGGTTCAACACCCAAGAAAGCTCCGTTCAATGCATTGTCAGACTTACCAAGTACTCGTGATCACAACATAATCAAGAGAGAAGTAAAAGGATTTCCTTCGAGTGATGACTCCTCTGTGTCGGATAGCTCGAGCCGCAGTAGTATTGAGTCCGAGAAATCAGTGAATGAAGAAAAGCAAGGCTTTGTCGCTGAAGAGGACCGAGAGAATGCCAACCCTAATACCAACGTTGGAGCTAATGGCAAAAAGCCATCAAGATTACAACGCAGTAAGTCAGTGCTTGACTCCCACGAAATCATCCCAATCCGCAGTAGATCCCAGTCATCCAGCTCCATGTCATCTATCTAAATAGAGCTATTACAGCATAATTATATTACAAATAGATAATCTTAACCTAAATAACTAAGGCTCCCTCTTCTTCGCAGTATCGCTCTTATTGTTGGAGTTATTCATATAAACTGGAAACGCTTGTTGATACTGAGCGTACTGTGGATTGTACGCATTACCTTGGAATGCTTGAGGATCTTGAAACACATGAGGGGGTACTTGGGGATAAGCCGCGTACGCAGGTACATAGTACGCTTGTCCAGGTGCATATGCCGGGTACATGTTCGAATGATCATTAAAATTTTGCTCATATGGCATGAAACCTGGAGTAACACCCATAGAGTGCGCATTGCGCCTATTAAAATCTGGGTCGTGGACGTTTCTCTCGAGGCTTTTGTTCTTGCCTTTACTGACTTCTTCATTCATGTTGTTTCTACTATTTTTACGAGGTATATTACCTCCACTACTACTATTATTATTACTATTGGAGTCAATAGCAGCTATATTATCGCCCGATGCACCCCGACTTAGTGGAGGTGTGTTATTCTCCCCAAATATTCTGGCTCGAGCAGCATTATATGCGGCTTCCTTGTCTACATCGCTCTGCGCAGACTTATTATTTGTTTCTTTCTTAGAATTTTCCTTACTTGGTACTCTTTTCATTAACATTGGAACCTTCTTAGGTGCATTAGATGCCGCGGAATCGCCAGACTTATTCTGTTCCTCGTCATCTATAGTGTCAATTAATAGTTGCGATTGAAAACATGTTTCCTCTGTTTTATATACTATAAATCCTCGCTCACCATATTCATTCATTGTTTGACTTAACTCATATACCAATCTAAAGCGTGCTAATATTTTATACAGTAATGATCTACGATATCCATTAGATTGAGCTGGTAATTCCAATGATGTAGAGGTTGATTTTAGAAATTTTATAATATTACTTTCAATTGATAATATATTCATACGCTCTCGCGGATTATCTTTGGCCTCTACCAAGGACGTATCTATTGGCTCATCAAGAGTCTCTAACCCGTATCCACCACTTGTAAAATTAAAGTCTAAGTCTGTTCTAGCTGCTAGATGAGGTGGAATTGTGACCGAGCCAGCCTTTGACTTGCTTGGAGCGTCAAAATCATTATTGTCTTCAACTTTTGGTGCGGAAACTTCATTGCTTACTTCTTCCGCTTTAATTCGAAGGGAATTTAGATCAATTTCAGCGTGTTCCCAGTCATCAGTATCACCCATATTACCATACAACGATCAAGGTGACGATGGAGGCAATGTGTGATGATGTCTCTTGGGAAGTTCAAAATCGCCGAGGCCACGGAGCCGGTACCTGCCGTTCGAACACAATTTTCTTGCGAAACAGTGTATATTGCATAGTTGCGCAGTCAAGTAGCTGTCAGTCTGGTCTAGTCTGGTCCTCGTAGTAGGGATTTACCAGCACCCAGCTGTAGCAGCCAAAGAAAGGAAAGAAAAGGTGAATGTGTATATATAAGTCATTTGGTTACATATTTTGGTGTCGTTAAGACGGTGACTACCTTCTGTTGGAGGCGGCGACACTTCTTTTATCAGCGGACATGTACCTAGGGGTACTGCTAGTTGGAGTTGCAGTTGGAAGCAATGTTTGTACAGGTTCAGAAGGAAAATTTTT
>JACCDO010184104.1_pt1 | contig 17401 bp, 15 predicted proteins | sample 7446101 | NCBI WGS metagenome assembly JACCDO01 (sample SAMN15323440, study PRJNA562643) | freshwater metagenome | isolation source: river surface water | place: USA:Blue River Watershed | collected 2017-08-16 | reverse complement strand
AAAGTTTTTAAATAAGCATAAGGAATACGCATATCTTCTAAACGTAAACATTTAACAGCTTTGAAACCGAATACGTTACCGATAATAGAAGCAGTTAAGTTAGCAATTGAAGCTTCTTCAAATAAGTCACATTCATAAGCAATAAATGCAAAGAATTCATTAGCTTGGTTTGGAACTTCTTCAACAAAGTATGCTTTAGCACGGTAAACATCACAAGCAGTTAATAAATCTGTCCATACAACTGTCCAAGTAGCTGTAGAAGATTCACCAGCAACAGCTGCTGCAGCTTCAATTGGGTCAACCCCTGGTTGTGGAGTTAAACGGAAAAGACATAAAACGTCTGATTCTTTAATAGTATAATCAGCATCCCAATATCCCATTTTTTTGTATGGAATTACTCCAGATTCATAACGTTCAGATTTAATACGCGTTCTTTCTGATGCATCACTCATGTTATATATTTATATAAGTTAAAATTTAATACATATTTATTGGAAAATTTATTAGTTGTTTTCCAGTTTAAAAATGCTAATACTAATTAAATAAAAATTTAATTTAATATTAACCTCGTTCTATCTATTTAATGTGGTAATAACTATTATAGAAATAAAATTATAATTAACTTATAATTTTATTTCGAGTAATATTCAACAATCTTTAATTCTTTAACACGAATTAAAACATCTTTTCTCTTTACAGGAGACAAAAATTTTCCAACCAGTGTATCACTATCTACTTCTAAATGTTTTGGTAATAAACTATGAAAACGTGATTTAGTTAGATTTACGCGTTTCATACGACGTTGAATTAATTTTCTTTTTTGTTGTTGTGTTACAAAATTCTCAGATATTAATTTTTTAGAATTTTCTTTTTCTTTAATAGTAATAATATCGCCACTTTGACAAATAAAACTTGGAATATTAATTGGTTTATTATTTACTAGAATATGACCATGATTAACAATTTGTCTTGCAGCTGGAATTGTCGATGCAAAACCTAATCTATAAACAACACAATCTAATCTAGCTTCTATTAATTCTAATAATAAAGTTCCTGTAGAACCTTTTCTTCTTTTAGCTTCTTTATAATATGAAATTAACTGCTTTTCTGTTAAACCATAATTAAAACGAATTTTTTGTTTTTCTAATAATCTTTCACGATAGTCATCAGATAATGACGAACGTTTTGTTTTTGTGAAAATTATTTTTCCATGCTGTCCTGGAGTTTTTGTTCTATTTTTTGTAATTTTTCTAGTTAATCCAGGCAATAAACCCAGTCTTCTTATAATTCTTATTCTTGGACCTGTATATCTTGCCATTTTTAATATATGAATTAAGTTATATTTTCTAATGATTACTAATCATAATACCAATCAAATTAAAATACGTCAAAATGTTAATAAAAACTTAAAAGGGCGAATGACGGGACTTGAACCCGCGAATGTTGGATCCACAAACCAATGCCGTAACCACTAGGCTACACTCGCCATATAGATATATATATTATATCTATAACCTTTTAAGACAAATATTTTCGTTTATTTGTAATTTTATTTGATTTTAAAATTTCTATTGATAAACGCTCAAATAAATTTATTTTAAGTAAATTTTGAATTAAATAATTTCGAAATAGTAAAACTCCGGAATCTAAAATTTCTTTTTTAATCAACTGATCAAATTCATTATCTGAAAGTCTTGTTTTCAAAAGATAAGCAAAGTATTGATAATTCATAGTAACTTCGCCACGAATTGTAGACTCATGTAAATGTAATTCTTTTAAAAGACGATACCTTAAAATATACCAATCACTTTCTTGATTTAAACTTTTTCTAATAATTTTTGAAACTTTAGATGCCTGATCTTCCATTAAAGTAATAAATAAAATATCCGAATTAATAACTGGTGTTTTAAATCTTGTCATAGCATTTTCAGCTGTTTTCTCAAATAATTTAGATAGTTCAGGTGAAAAAGATATTTCAAGAATATCATTTATTTTATCTTCGTTACTCTGTTTATTTTCAAATCGATTAAAAAAAGAAAAAAATAAATTATTATCAGCTTTTAAATCAATTTCTTCTTTTGTCAAAATTAATTCTTTTATTTTTTCTTTATTAATACCATACTCCATTAGAATTTTTTTAATTTTAGAATCAGTTTCAAAAAATGATAACAATAGTAAGTCAGTAGTTAGTTTAGAACGGGAAAATAAATACGCGAAAATTTTTGCATTTTTAATAACAGAAAAGCAATCTTTTGAAAAGAAATCAAAATAGGTCGTATTACTTAAAACATAATCAAGTGTATTATATAATTGATGACGTTTACGTTTTTCAATTTCTATTTTTTTAGCTGCTGTTAATTGTTGTACATTAAGACTATTCATTAAAAATTTATATTATTTAATTTTTTTTAATATATTCTGAATAAATTATACTTTATTTTAAAATATTAAGATAATTAAATTTAATTTATTTATAAAGCTTTATTTAAATTTAAATATTTATTATTATTATTAACAGTAAGTTATAATTTTTAAAAACAAAAATTAAATTATTTATAGTATGAGTGAAAATAAAGTAAAAATATATAAAAAAGATTTAATAAAACATATTGAATCTAAATTTATCAAAAATTATAAAATTGAAGGATCGAAAGATAATGAAATTCACGTTGGAGATATTATTCGTATTGGTTATAATATCCCAGAAGGTGATAAGGAAAGAACACAATTTTATGAGGGACTAATTATTTCTAAAAGTAATAGAGGATTAGGGAAAAGTTTTACATTACGTCGTAGTGTACAAGGAGTAGGTATTGAGCAAATTTTCTTAGAAAATTCTCCTAAAATTTTATCAATATCAAAAAAACAATCATATAATGTAAGACGCGCTAAATTATATTTTATCAGAAATTTAATTGGGAAATTAAAGTTAAAAGTTAAACTATAACATTATTACAAATGCACCCGACTGGGTTCGAACCAGTGACGTTCTTACGAAAATGGATTATGAGTCCAGTACCTTCAACCACTCGGTCACGGGTGCAATGGTGGAACCTATGGGATTTGAACCCATGTGCATATATAACTATGTCAATTCCGAAGGGTCCCATGATTTATAAATAGAATTAAGTTAACTTCTAAAGTAACTTAATTCTAATTTTTTATTTTATTTTGCTAATGTATTTGCTTTCTCAATAACGTCTTCAATAGGCCCTACTAAGTAAAAAGCTTGTTCTGGTAATGTATCAAATTCACCATTTAAAATACGTTGGAAACCTGTTACAGAATCATTTAATGGTACGTATTTTCCAGATAATCCTGTAAATACTTCTGCTACGAAGAATGGTTGAGATAAGAAACGTTCAATACGTCTAGCTCTTCCTACAGTTAATCTATCTTCTTCAGATAATTCATCAATACCTAAGATAGCAATAATTTCTTGTAATTCTTTATATTTTTGTAAAGTTTGTCTTACTTGTTGAGCTGTTTTATAATGTACTTTTGATACAATATTTGGTTGTAACATTGTTGAGTTAGATTGTAATGGATCTACAGCAGGATAAATACCTTTTGCTGCTAACTCACGAGATAATACAGTTGTAGCATCTAAGTGACGGAAAACATTTGAAGGTGCTGGATCTGTTAAATCATCTGCAGGTACATAAACAGCTTGAATTGACGTAATTGAACCTTCTTTAGTTGAAGTAATACGTTCTTGTAACTCACCCACTTCAGTAGATAATGTAGGTTGATAACCTACTGCAGATGGCATTCTTCCTAATAATGTTGAAACTTCAGAACCTGCTTGTACAAAACGGAAAATATTATCAACGAATAATAAAACGTCTTGTTTATTTTTATCTCTAAAGTATTCTGCCATTGTTAATGCTGTTAAAGCTACACGCATTCTAGCCCCAGGTGGCTCATTCATTTGACCATAAACAAGAGCTACTTTTGAATTTTCAAAGTTACTTGCATCAATAACTTTTGATTCTTTCATTTCAGCGTATAAATCGTTTCCTTCACGTGTTCTTTCACCAACACCTGCAAAAACGGAAACACCACCATGTTCTTTAGCAATGTTATTAATTAATTCCATGATTAATACAGTTTTACCTACACCAGCTCCACCGAATAATCCAATTTTACCACCACGTCTATAAGGTGCTAATAAATCTACAACTTTAATTCCTGTTTCAAAGATACTAGGTTTTGTATCTAATTCTACGAATTCTGGAGCAGGTCTATGAATAGAATAAGTTTCTGTTACTTTTACAGGACCACATTCATCAACTGGTTCACCTAAAACGTTAAAAATTCTACCTAATGTAGCTTTACCTACTGGAACCATAATAGAGTTTCCAGTATCTGTTACACTATCTCCTCTTTTTAATCCATCAGTACTCGTCATACAAATAGCACGAGCTTTATTTTCTCCAATTAAATACTGTACTTCAGCAATAATAACTTCACCTGAGTTTTCTTTTACTACTTTAAGTGCATTATAAATTTTTGGTAAAGATCCTTCTGGAAATTCTACGTCAATAACGGGACCAATGATCTGTGTTACAAAACCGTTCATAAATTCTATAGTTTTTTTAGTAAATACGTTCTAATATATAACAATAAACAGGGTTTCAAAAAAATAAAACTTACAATTTTACACGACGAGTTATTTTTAACCAGTTCCATGCTTCGATATAAGAATTTGGATCAATTTTTACAACTTTCGTCCAGTAAAAAGTTGCTTTTTGTAAAAGAGATTCTGATAAGCTATAACACTTTTTTTCAGCTGCTTTAATACCTTGATAGTGATAAATTACGGCTATGTTATTTAATGCTGATGTAAATCTTGGATTAATAAAAATTGAAAAATAATAATATTTCAAAGCTTTTAAGTAATCACCATTTTTTGAATATATCAAACCTATATTATAAAGAATTATACTTCGATCATATAAATCTTCTTCAATCTGTAATGCTTGATAATAATTATTTAAAGCTTCAGCATATTCACCTTCATCTTGTGCAGATAAACCATTTAAATAATAAGAAAAAGCTTTTTTTTCTTGTTGACTGGCCGGAAATACTCTTAAAATAACATCCGCAATTATTGTAAATGTTTTGTCAATAAAATTGTTATTATTTCTAGCTTTTCTCATTATCTTTTATGCTTTTACATCACATACAAACGGAATAATTCCAACTGCACGTGCTTTTCTAATTGCTTTTGCTACTCTTCTTTGTTTTTGTACGGTAATACGAGTTTTACGACGAGAACGAATTTTACCATATTTAGTTAAGAAAGCTTTTAATAATTTAATATTTTTATAGTCAATTTCATTGTTAAACTTTTTTAATAATAATAAATATTGTAAACTTTTTTTAACTTTTTTAACTTTTGTTGCTTTTTGACTCCCAGAACGTAAACTTTGATTCCAATTAGTTCTTTTTGTTTTTTGATTATAAGATGTAGGTTTTTTATCTTTATTCCAATAATTCATTTTTAAATTTATATATAATTAATTTATTTAACTTCTTTGTGAATTGTATGTTTATTACAGTAACGACAGTGCTTTGATATTTCAAGTTTGTCTGGTGTATTACGACGATTTTTTGATGTTAAATATCTAGAAACACCTGCAGAACGTTTATTTTCATTTGTTCTACATTCACTACATTCTAAAGTAATCATTATACGTGGTCCTTTACTTTTTGCCATATAGAAAATTTTATTATTTTTTAACTAAATTATTTTATAGAACTTACAAATTAAAAATTGTAAATAATATTGGTTATAAAAGATTATAACATAATTTTTTATTATTGCTTAATATTTTAATTAATTAATTTTTTTATTAAATAGTATGTATAGCATTAAAATTTATAATATGGTATTATTGTTAAAGGTTATATTATATTAAAATAAAAATAAAACTATTTAATGAATAAAAAAGAAAGAAACAGAAAATTAGTAACACAAAATAAAAGAAATCGTATTATTAATCGTAGATATATTTCTACAATAAAAACTTTAACTAAACTTTTTAATCTTAAGTTAAAAACATTTGAAGTTGAAACTAATAAAGATTTAAAACTAAAATTAAAAACAGAGACACAAAATATTTTAAATAAATTTTATAGTATTGTTGATAAAGCAGTTAAAAAGTCTGTAATTAAAAAGAATACAGCTGCAAGAAAAAAATCAAACTTATATACAAAATTTAATGTTATTTAAAATGATATTATGTTCAAAATTGAACATAATATCATTTTAAATAACACTTTTAATTAGTTCGTATCAAAAAATTCATTTAATATTTAACCAATTTAAAAATGAACAAAATCTTTGTAAACAATATTGGTGATTTAACAGAAGCTCAACGCGCTAGTTTTTATCGCTTTTTATCTATTGGAATAAGTGAAGAACTAAAACATTTTTCAAATCCATTTGTTGCAAAAATAAAGCCAGCAGGAAAGAAGAAACGAGTACCTTGTTTAGTTTATTTATATCCAAATGAAATAAAATTAAAAGGACCCAACTTTAATTTAAATACATGTTTAAAAAACAGTTTAAGTTATACGATTCAACTTTATATTACAGGTGAATATTATGAACCAAATCAAGAGATTTACGAAAAAAATCTAAGAATTAAAAAAGATATCTTTTTTGGTGAAATTCCATTGATGACTGAAGAAGGAACATTTGTAATTAATGGTTGTGAAAGAATTATTATTAGTCAAATTATTCGAAGTCCAGGAATATATTTTCGTAAAGAATTTGGATTAGGACGAAAAGTTATTTATACTGCAACTCTAATTTCAAATAAAGGTTTATGGACAAAAATTATTTTAGATCAAAAAGAAGATAAAAAAGTCTTAAAAAAAGATAAAATTGAAAAGTGTGAATTAGTTGGTAAAGATAGAATTTATTTTTACGGCAATAGCCTAAAAGGAAAAGAAAAAGAAAGAAAAAAAGATTTTGATCATGATAAAATTTTTATTTTTGATTTATTAAGATATTTTGGATTAAATTTTGAAGAAATTTCTGATAGTTTAAAGTACCCATTAAACTTATCTAATTTTCAATACACTGCAGAAGAAAAACCTAATCTTAAAAAAATTGAAAAATTCCTTAATGGATATGATCGTGCAAAACAAGCAAAACAATTAATTTTTAATAACCGTTCAAGTTCATTTTCAATAGGTGAAATTGGAAGATATAAAATTAATAAAAAACTAGGTTTAAATCTGCCAAAAACTATTACTCATATCACGGCACAAGATTTGATTAAAATTATTGATGGATTAATTGAATTGAAATACTACAATGGAATTAGTGATGATATTGATGATATTAGAAATAAACAAATTCGATGTTTAGGGGACCTTTTACAAAATCAATTACGTGCAGGTTTAACAAGAATAGAAAAAGCTATTAAAGATGAATCATATACTGCCGTAAGTCAAAAAATGAATTTTGATTTTGAAACTTATTTAGATCCGGATCATTGGATTATTGATCCTCGTCCTATGACAAATACCATAAAAGAATTTTTTAAGACGAGTCAACTTTCACAATTTATGGATCAAATCAATCCACTATCCGAATTGACGCACAAAAGAAGAATTAGTGTTTTTGGACCAAATGGTCTAAAACGTGATCATATTAGTACTGTAATAAGAGATATTCATCCAAGTCAGTATGGAAGATTATGTCCTATCGAAACTCCGGAAGGACAAAATGCTGGATTAATAACTTCTTTATCTATGTTAGGACGAATCAGTTCACTAGGATCAATAGAAACACCTTATTTTTTAGTTAAAGATGCTCAAGTCTTCTCAGAAAAAAGACCTATTTTTTTAAATCCAGAACAAGAAGCAGAAACTAAAGTAGGATTTTGTGATTTAAGTTTTGATAAGTCAAAAAAGATAAAAGTAGATTATATTTCAGCAAAAGAAAATTATCTATTTTCTTTAAAACAACGAAATCAAATTAACTTTATTACAATATCGCCGTTACAAATAATTTCGTTAGCAACAGCTTTAATTCCTTTTATTGAACATGATGATGCAAATAGAGCTTTAATGGGTTCAAATATGCAAAGGCAAGCAGTTCCTTTGTTATATACTCAAAAACCAATTGTTGGAACAGGCTTAGAAGCTATTGCACCTTTAGATTCTAGTCTAATTATTAAAAATTATTCACAAGGAATAGTATTATCTTCGTCATCGGTTGCTATTACCGTAGAAGATCAATCGAAACAAATTATTAAATATTTCTTAAAAAAATACTATCGTTCAAATCAAGAAACATGTATTAATCAAAGACCTTTAGTTTGGGCTGGAGAAGAGGTTTTTTCAGGTCAAATTATTGCTGATGGTCCATCAACAAATGATGGAGAATTATCACTAGGACGAAATTTAACTATCGCATACATGCCTTGGGAAGGTTACAATTATGAAGATGCAATTGTTATTAATGAAAGATTAATTGTTGAAGATTGTTTAACCTCAATACATATTGAGGAGTTTGAAACAAACGTTACATATCAATCAAATGGTATGGAAAAAATTACAAATAAATTACCTCATCTAACAAAATATATAACACGTCATTTAAGTAAAACAGGTATTGTTAAGGTTGGTTCTTATGTGAAGGAACATGATATTCTTGTTGGAAAAATGACTCCTTGTGAAGAAGATAATTCTCCGGAGTCTAAACTAATTCGAGCTTTATATTATCAAGATAAAAAAGAAGAACCTCGTTTTAGAGATACCTCATTAAAAGTTCCACATGGTACTGAAGGAAGAGTTATTGATGTAAGAGTTATCTCAACTCCAATTATTAATAAAGAAGAAAGCTTATTATCAACATCTTCACAACATATTCGTATTTTCATTGCACAAATTAGAAAATTAAAGATGGGTGATAAATTAGCGGGAAGACACGGTAATAAAGGTATTGTTTCTCGTATATTATCACGTCAAGATATGCCTTATTTACCAGATGGAACTCCTATCGATATTTTATTTAATCCGTTAGGTGTTCCTTCACGTATGAATGTTGGTCAAGTATTTGAATGTTTATTAGGTTTAGCTGGAGAAAAAATTGGTAAACGATATAAAGTTGCACCTTTTGATGAAATTTATGGTGTAGAATCTTCACGTGTTTTAGTAAATCAAAAATTAAAAGAAGCATCTTTAAAAACAAATTCAAATTGGTTATTTAATCCTTATTATCAAGGTAAAATCTTATTAAGAGACGGTAGAACAGGTGAATTTTTTGATAATCCAATTTTAGTAGGAAAAAGTTATATTTTAAAACTAATTCATCTAGTAGAAGATAAAATTCATGCTAGAGCAACTGGACCTTATTCAATGATTACAGAACAACCTTTAGCTGGAAAATCACAAAAAGGAGGACAACGATTTGGAGAAATGGAAGTTTGGGCTCTCGAAGCGTATGGATGTTCAAATACTTTACAAGAATTATTAACTATTAAATCCGATGATATTGACGGTCGAAATGATATGTATGAGTCGATTTTAATACGTAAAGAATTATCCAAGCCAAGTCCCTCAATACCAGAATCTTTCTTAGCCCTAATGAGAGAATTACACTCGTTAGGATTAGATTTCTCGTTAAAAAAGTTTGAGGGGGGATTTTATTCAACTACAAATATGAAAGAGATAGAAAAAGATATTTTTAAAGAACTAGAAATTCGTTTAAAATTAAGAGCTTTATTAGCCCGTAAAAAAGTTGAAGAATATGCAAAAAATAATTTTAATGAAAAATTAGAATTAAAATTAAAAAATAGTCCAAAAATAAAATAACATTGAAATTAAAATTATTACTATAAAAACCTTTAAATAATTTTATGAAATCAAATAAAGAAATTTTAGAACTAGAAAAAAGTTTAATAAAATTAGAAAATCTTCATGCTTCGTTTGATTATTTAAGAATAACTATTGCTTCTCCTGAAAGAATAAAAAATTGGTCACAAAGAATTTTACCGACAGGTGAAATTGTTGGAGAAGTATTACGTGCAGAGACAATTAATTTTAGAACACATCAACCAGAAGTTAATGGTTTATTTTGTGAAAAAATTTTTGGACCAATTAAAAACTGGAAATGTAAATGTGGAAAATATAGTGGTTTTGTTTTAGACAAAGTTTGTGAAACATGTAATGTTGAAATTACAGAAGCAAGAGTTAGACGCTACAGAATGGGTTATATTGACTTAACATGTCCTGTAGCTCATTTATGGTATTTAAGAGGTGTTCCTAATTATTTACTAATACTATTAAGTTCTTTTCCAGATATTGATGACGATAAGCAAAAAGAAAAAGAAAAATATGAAAGAGAAATAGGAAAAGAAAAATTAACAGTAGAAAGTATTGAAGATGTTATCTACTTTCGAGAAGGTGAAGAAATTATTTCTACTTCAAGTCCATTTTTTGAATATTTCAAAAAAAATAATAATGATAATGAATTAAAAAATTTATTTATTAGTAATAACAATGATAAGAAAAATACTTTTACTAATTTGAAAAATTTAAATGCATTTGATTTTATTAAAAATGAGCGTACTTCGAGAAGACGAGGTGCTGAAATAATTAAAGCAGCATTAGAAAGTATTAATATACAGGAAGAACTTGATTTAGGTAGATCTTTTATTCATAAAAAAGCGTTAAACAACTTAGGAATTAATTATATTCCAGATAAAAAAATTATTCGACGTATTCGAATTTTAGAAAGCTTTTTGGCAACAAAAACAAAGCCAGAATGGATGATTTTAACAACTTTACCTGTTTTACCACCCAACTTAAGACCTTTATTAGAATTAGAAAATGGGAGATTAGTTGCAGCAGATGTTAATGAGATATATCGCCTTATTATAACAAGAAATCAAAGATTGTTTGATTTTTTATTTAATTACAGTACACCTGAATTAATTACTGTTCATGGTCGTAAATTATTACAAGAAGGAATTGATTATTTAATTGATAATGCTCGTTTAGCTAAAGAAAAACGTTTCTTATTAAATAATAAAGCTTTAAAAAGTTTAACAGAAATTTTAGAAGGTAAACAAGGTCGTTTTCGTCAATCACTACTAGGAAAACGAGTGGATTATTCAGGGCGTTCTGTAATTGTTGTTGGGCCACATTTACGTTTAAATCAATGTGGTCTTCCTTATGAGATGGCATGTGAATTATTCCAACCATTTTTAATTCATGAATTATTAAAAACAAAAATAAAAGCACCATCGAATAATACAAAATTAGCACATTTAATTATTAAAAAAAATAAACCTTTTATTTGGACCCTTTTAATTTCATTAACACGTAAGTATTCAATTTTATTAAATCGAGCACCAACATTACATCGATTTGGTATTCAAGCATTTGATCCTGTTATGATATTAGGGCAAGCTATTCAATTACATCCTTTAGTTTGTACAGGTTTTAATGCTGACTTTGATGGAGATCAAATGGCAGTTCATTTACCTTTATATGAATCAAGTCAATTAGAAGCAAGAACAATGATGAGACCTTCTTACAATGTTCTAGCACCTTCAAATGGAGATGTAATTTTAAAACCTACACAAGATATGGTTATTGGATGTTATTATCTAACACTTATGATCCAAAAAAATCGTTCTAATATTCAAAAATGGTTTGGAAATGAACATGAAGCTTTAATGTCATTTTATAATAAAAAAGTTGATTTACATACTTCCATATTAGTTCGTTATTCAATTTCAAATTTTGAAATTAAAATTGAGAATAAAAAATTAATTTTTATGGATAAAATTAGTTATCTAACTAACAATCAAAAAGAAATAGTTGTTCATAAAATTTATGAAATTGATAGTTCACTTAAAAAATATTATTTAATTTGTAATATTGGAATTTTAATTGCACGTTATATTAACGAGACAAAATATGAAGTTAGTGATTTATTTTTAGAAACTACACCGGGAAGATTATTATTTAGTACCAATTTTAAAAATGCAATAAAAACAAAAAGTTATGTTACTTAATAAAACTGTTAATAAAAAAATTCTTGAAACGATAGTTCATGAAACTTTTTCTAATTTTGGAACAGTATCATCATCTTCATTATTAGATTCATTAAAACTATTAGGATTTCATTATGCAACAAATGCAGGAATTTCTATTAGTATTGAAGATTTAAAAACTCCAGATGTTAAAAAAAGTTTTATTGAAACTGCAAATACAGAAATAACTTTTATTAGTCAACAATGGCAAAAAGGTTTTGTTTCCGATACAGAACGATTTCAAAGTATTATTGACAGCTGGAATGTTGCCACTGATTCATTAAAAAATCGAATTGTTGATTATTATCAAAAGTTTGATCCTGCAAATAATTTATATATTATGGCTTTTTCGGGTGCTCGTGGTAATATGTCACAGGTGCGACAATTAGTTGGTATGAGAGGGTTAATGTCTGATCAAGAGGGAAAAATCATTGATTTACCTATTCAAGCTAATTTTAGAGAAGGTTTAAGTTCTATTGATTATATTATCTCTTCCTATGGTGCCCGTAAAGGAATTGTTGATACTGCATTAAAAACAGCCGATTCTGGTTATTTAACAAGACGTTTAATTTATGTTGCTCAAGATTTAGTTATTAGAGAAATTGATTGTCAGACAAAAGAAGGATTATTAGTTTTTTTTAATAAAAAAACAAATATTAAAAATTTAATTGGAACTACTTTATTAAATTATAGATTTGAAGATTCTACTAATTTAAAAGTTTACCCTAAAGAAATAACTTTAACATCTTTTGAATTAAATAAATTTAAAAAATTATCACCATTAATTTTAAATATTCGTTCTGCACTAACTTGTAAAGCAAATGCTTCAATTTGTCAAAAATGTTATGGTTGGGATTTAGCCACAGAAAAATTAATTTCATTAGGAGAAGCTGTTGGAATTATTGCAGCTCAATCTATTGGTGAACCAGGTACACAATTAACAATGCGTACGTTTCATACAGGTGGTATTTTTACTAGTGAAACTTTAAAACAAATTGTAGCTCCTTTTTCAGGAAAAATTATTCTTCCAGATGGTGGATTAAAAACAATAAACTATCGAACAAATCATGGAACAATGGTTTTAAAATTGCAACAAGAAGCAGTATTAAAAATAATAAATTGGAAAGGATTTGTAAAAGAAGTATTTTTAGATATTGATTCGTTTTTATATTTTAATAATTCTACGTTTGTTAAAAAAGGACAATTAATTGCAGAATACTCAACAATTTCATTATTACCTGGTCCAAGAAGATTAAAACCGATTTATACATCTTTTGCTGGTGAAATTAAGTTTGAAAATTTATTAATTCGTAAAACACTTAGAGAAAAAACTGCTATTAAGATTAATCAAGATGATGGTGTTTTATGGATTGCTTCAGGTAAAGTGTTATCATTGCCAAATGAAATTAAATATCTTCAAACGAATCATTTAACTTCTATAAAACCTATAGCAATTCTAAAAATTAATACTCCTTATTCAGGAATTGTAACATTAACCGAAAATAATTTATCGTTAGTTACGGAAGAAGAAAAATATAATTATGATTTATTTTCATTTTCTAAAAATATTATAAATTGTTCAGTTAAAATTTCTTTATCAGTTAAAAATTATCAGTATGTGGATAAACATACTATCTTAGGATATCTAAAATTTTATCCCACTATAAATGGTTCCATTTATACAATCAGAATTAAGTCTTCGAAATATATTACTAATTTCTTTTTTATTACAGAAAAAGATATTTGGACTGTTAATTCGGATCAAGTAAATAATTTTCAATTTTTTCAAGATAAAAAAATTGTTGTAAGATCTGGAATGTCTTTGAATTCTAACTCCAAATTTAGTCGTTCTGGATTTTTCTTAAAAAAAGAAGGATTTAAAATGATTTTTCAAAATGCAACTCCTATTTTTTTAAGTCGTGGAACTATTTTAAATTATAAACACGGTGATTTTATTTTAGAAAAAAAAGTATTAGCTACATTAGTTAATTACACTCAACAAACAGAAGATATTGTTCAAGGATTACCAAAAATTGATGAATTAATTGAAGCAAGACATCCAAAAATTAAAGCCTTTTTATCTGAGAAGCCTGGTATTTTATTAAATTCTTATATTCCAAAAGAATCAAAAGAACAACAAATAAGTACTAAATATGGTAATAATATTATTAAATGTTCCAATTTAAAATTACGAAATAAATCCATTTCAAGTACAATAAAAAAAGTTAAAAAACGCAGTGTTTATATTACTAACAGTTTAAATGCCAATTTTGTTGTTTTAAATAATGAAATTTTTAATTTTACTAATATTCCCGCGAGGTTTTTCTTACAGTACAGTGGAAGAGATGAAAAAGACTATATCTTAAAAAGTCATGAGGGTCAAAAATTAATTATTAATGGAAAACTAAATAAGTCATTATGGCAAAAAAATAATGTCCCTGAATTCGATAATACTGTTTATAAACTAAGCCATTTTGGAGAACTAGTTCCACACTTGAAAAAATTTAAACTTATGTTAAAAAATACAAAAGGTGACTATTTAGCTTTAACAACAAATAAAAAATTTGTTCTTTTAGAAGCTTTAAACCCTTTACAGGAATATCAATTACCACTAAACTCAAAAGTCTTATTTGAGCCGGGAAGTTTTATTGATATTGGTGAACCTATAACAGAAGGTATTGTGGATATTCATGAATTATTAGAAATTTTATTTAAATATCATATAAACTTAGATGGTGTTTTAATTGGAACATTAAGAAGTTTAAATAAATTTCAATTATTACTAGTAAATTCAATTCAGGCAATATATCAATCTCAGGGTGTTAATATTTCAAGTAAACATATTGAAATTATTGTTCGTCAAATGACGGGAAATGTTGTTATTAAAGAAACAGGAGATACACCTTTAATACCTGGAGAAATTATTAAATTAGCATTAATGAATGTAATTTATAAAACTTTAAAGACTACAAATAAAAAAAGACCATTATACGAACCTATATTAATGTCTGCGACTACTGTTTCATTAAGAACTGATGGATTTTTATCTGCAGCAGGATTTCAAGAAACTAAAAAAGTTTTAACAAAAGCAGCTATTGAAGGATCATCAGATTGGTTACGAAACTTGAAAGAATGTGTTATTATTGGTAGACTTATTCCAGCAGGTTCTGCTTTCTTGAATTATAAAAATTATTTAGATAATATTTACTTCTTTAAAAATAACTAACTTTAATTACTTAACTATTTTTATTTAAAAACAATAATCTATGAATGAAAAATTAAAAAAAAAAGAATTAGCCAAAAAATATATTAAAGCATCAGTTCATTACGGTCATTCTCCAAAAGAGTGGAATCCTAAAATGGCTCCTTACATTTTATACGCTAAATATGGTTATCATATTTTTGATTTAGTTAAAACATCTAAACTTTTAAGATTAGCAGGAAATATTTTACAAAAAAAAGCTGAAAAAGGTGGAAAATTTTTATTTGTAGGAACTAATCGTGTTTCTTCTTCGATTGTAGTAAAACAAGCTAAAGAGTCTAATAGCTATTATATTAACTACAGATGGTTAGGTGGAATGTTAACAAATTGGTCAACAGTTCAAAAACGTATTGATCGATTAAAAATGTTAGAACAACAAGAATTAAATGGAGATTTTGAAAAACTATCTAAAAAAGACTATAGTGCTATTCGAAAAGAAATTGATAAGCTAAGAAAATTATTTAATGGAATTAAAGATATGAAATCTTTACCTGATGTAGTTATTTTTACAAGTCAATTAAAAGATTCATTAGCAATTCAAGAATGTTTAAAATTAGGTATTCCAACAATTTGTATTGTAGACACAAATTGTAACCCTGATTTAATTCCATATCCAATACCTGCTAATGATGATTCATCATCGTCAATTAATTTTATTTTAACATATCTATCAAATAGAATTTTAGTTGGCTATAATACTCTAAATAAGACTATAGAATCTTAAAAACTAATAATATATTTTTAGAAATTTGTTTATTCTTTTAAAAAAGGATTAGAAGAAAAGTTAAGAAAAAAAAGAAAATATTTTCTTTTAGATAAACTTGTTTGAAATTAGTTTTTCATTGCAAAATATTCTTAATTCTGATTTTTATAAACTTTACTAACGTATTAAATATGTATACTTTTCTTTTGTCAAAAATTGAAGTTGGATCACACTTATACGTAAACTTATCAGATACATTACATTTACATGGTGAAACAGTTGGTGTTTCAGCATTAGTTGTTTTCTTTGTAAGTTTATTTTTAATTCTAGGAACTCGTGATCTAAAAAGAATTCCTGGTGGATTACAAAATATTACGGAAGTTGTATATGAACTTGTAAAAAGTATTGCAGTTACACAAATGGGGCCTTCTTATTATTCACAATTTTTACCATTTGTTGCAACTATCTTTTTATTTGTTCTTGGTTCCAATTTAGCAGGTGCTTTAATCCCTTGGAAACTATTTGAAATACCATCTGGGGAATTAGCTGCACCAACTAATGATATTAACACAACAGCTTGTTTAGCTCTTTTAACTGCTGGTGCATATCATATAGCGGGTCTAAAAATTAAAGGGATTGGATATTTTAAACGTTATATTAAACCAGCACCTTTTTTCTTACCAATTAACATCGTTGAAGATTTCACTAAACCTTTATCATTAAACTTCCGATTATTTGGTAACGTTGTTGCTGATGAATTAACAGTAACAGTAATTTGTTCATTAGTTCCATTAATTATTCCTTTACCAATTATGATGTTAGGACTTTTTGCAAGTTCTTTACAAGCGTTAATTTTTGCTACTTTAGCTGCGGCATATATTGGTGAAGTTATTGAATAAAATCTAGTATTTAGATTTTATTTTTGAAATTTGTTAATTCTTTGAAATATTTTTTCAAAAAATTTGTATTATGGTAGACTCTATCGTTTCTGCTGCTTCTGTTATTGCTGCTGCTATCGCTGTTGGTTTTGCTGGTCTTGGTCCAGGTATTGGTCAAGGAAATGCAGCTGGTCAAGCTGTTGAAGGTATTGCTCGTCAACCTGAAGCAGAAGGTAAAATTAGAGGTACTCTTTTATTATCTTTAGCATTCATGGAATCTTTAACAATCTATGGTCTTGTAGTTGCTCTTTCTGTACTTTTCGCAAATCCATTTACAGGGTAGTAAATTAAGTTTGACTATTTAATTAGTCAAACCTAATTATTATTAAAAAATTGAAAACTTAAAAAAATTTATGAATTTTTCAGTATCTTTTTTTCTAAACGCAGGTGGTCTATTTGATTTTGACTTAACCTTTGCTGCAGAAGCTGTTTT
>JACCDO011820223.1_pt1 | contig 17404 bp, 19 predicted proteins | sample 7446101 | NCBI WGS metagenome assembly JACCDO01 (sample SAMN15323440, study PRJNA562643) | freshwater metagenome | isolation source: river surface water | place: USA:Blue River Watershed | collected 2017-08-16 | reverse complement strand
TTTTTGAATATAACAAAGAATTCAATGTGTGGTTCAAGTAAGGAAGAAACTAATAAAAATTATGAAAAAATTGCATCAAATGTTATGAAAAAGGTACCTATTCCAAAAAATATGAATACGATATAAAAATGTATTAGTATATTATATGGAGTCGATTGTTAAGAGCGTTAAATCCAAACTTGAAGACCAAGATTTTATGCAAAAATCTGGTGCATCTGTTACCGTAATTTTAGAGTTATATCGTGTTTTAGTTTCCGCCTTTTTAATTCTATTTGTCCCTCAAAAATGCGACGACCACGTTTGTACTTATAGTGAAAATATGGTTTTAGAAAATGAATTATATTCTACCGGTTTAGTGTTTAATTTTTACACAATGGTTTTGCTAGCAACTATGTATACAATTGAAATTAAACGCGAAAATAGATTAATAACTTATTTAGAAGTAAATAAAGAAGTCCCTTGTGATAATGAAAGTGTTGAAAATGCGTTAAAAATGTTACCAGAAGACAGGCGCGAAGCCATATTAAATTTAGACAAATGGTATCAACGTCTTGGTTACACATCTATTGCAACATATTTAGTAAATGTTATTTTAAGTGGATTTGTTGTTTATGAATATTATTTAGATGGTCAAACTACGACAACATTTATTACAAATGTATTGTTTATGTTATCAAAATTGGCAGATGTATATGCTAACGTAAATACGGAAAAAAATGTGTTTTATTCTGCTTATTTAAAGAGTAAAGTACAATTCAATGATGTAGATCCGGATAAACAAAAGACAAAAGAAGACCCAGTTGAGGAGCCAGTTGGAATCGTTGAAATAACTTATGAATTGGAAGGCCAATCGGATAATTTGTAAAAAATATTTTCTAAATATATTTAGGACAAATTTTGCAAAAATTTAGCAACTAATTGGTAAATCATCACGAACAAAATATGCCTCACCATCTGCAGTCCATTTTACGACCATTGTTATAATTTCCACACCTGCATTACGTGCTTCACAAAATGCCTCTCTATATTGAGGGTCGATTTTAGAAGCTTGAAATCTATTTACGTCTGTTCGTTGTATTACATAGCACATAATACAACGAATTCTTGGTTCCGCAGTTTTTAAATATGTTAGTTCTTGTATATGTTTTAAAGCTCTTGGACTAACTGGATCAATAGTTGTTTTACGATAACCATCCGGAAAATAGGCAACTTTAGAATCAAATGGTCGATTACTAAAGTCCATTTTGGCACGTTCCTTTTTATCACAATCTTCATAATCTGCAAGCGGAACATTTTTTACTTCCATTATAAATGGAACACCATTTTCGTCAATACCTGTGAAATCAAAACGCGAATCAATTTTGTCTTTTATATAAATGGATGTTTCTGAACGTAATGATTTAATATTTTTTAAAGTTGATATATAATTATAGTCTAATGCTGATTTTACTAATTTTTCCGCCGTTTTCGGATTTATTCCAACATAAATATCATTTTCTATTTTTGATAAATAAATAGTATATTCGCATTTTAATCCAAGTTCATTCTTCGGTTTTGTATTAGATGTAGTTGGGGTCATCAATATTATTGCGCCCGCATCGGCTAACCCACAACAGCCAAGTGAAGGCGAATGAGCTAAAATATTATTAGAATTTTCATTTGTATTGTTAATTCTAATATCAGATACATAGGGAGACCGAACATATAATGAAGGACGCTTAACAACGATTCCTTCAATTAGACCATCAATTTTCATTAATAACATTTTGAATTTGATTTGATTTGATTTAATTAAATAGTTTTATATGAAACTATGCAAACTACTAGAAAAGCTTTTCAATTTTTTATTTTTAAACTCTTGTTACGTCTTATTTTTTTCTTCAATGTTTTTCCGCCTTTTTTTATATCTTGTTCTTTTTCCTTAGTTTTATTCTGTTCTTTCTTTTTATCATCCTTATATTGCTTTTCATAAGCAACTGTTGAACCAGTTGTTGATGGTCTATAAATATAACCAAACATATCGGCAAATGCGTGTCTTATTTCTTCAAAACGTGAGTGACATAACACTGCCGATTTTTGTAAAGGACTTGCACTTGTACCAGGATATAAATCTAAATCAATTGTGACATAATATGTTAGTTTAGATTTTTGGTCTTTCTCCTTTACTAATGAATAAAATATATTGGGTTGTAAAGGAATATATCTATTTTGAAGATTATTTTGATTAAAAAAAGGATTTAAAAATGGATTATAAAAATAGGGATTTTGTTGAAAAGCATTTTGATTATACTCTTGTTCTAAAGCTCCAGCACGTTGCGGATTCGGATTCGGATTACGTTGCATTAATTCATCTCTTTCCTCTTTTAACGCAGCTATACGCTTTTGTGCCTTTGTCTGTTTTTTAATTCGTTCTTCTTCTGTTATGTTAGTTTTACTCGATAATTCATTCAATTCTTTACCATATTTTTTTATCTTCTCATTTAATCCCCTAATTTTATTTTGAACTTTTAATGCCTTAAATTCTTCTATCTGTCTTTCATATGCGTCAAATATTGGCGCCAATTCTTGAAATCCAACACTTTGACGCGCTGCTGCACCTAAATATTGATAACAATTATAATAAATAAAATATTTTATATATTCCGGTATTTCATCTACTTTAAAAATGAAATTTTCATTTGTTGTATGTTTTATCAACTCGTAATGTAATGTCATTGGCTCCCCTTTTTCTGCCACATTAACTGCCAATAAAAACATATAATCAGTATATAATTCTGTTTGCCCAAAATCATTACATACAACACGTAATTGTTTTAATATATTTTTATTTGCTAAAGATAAGTATTGACCATTTATATTTTGTGGTCCAACATTACCATCTAACCCAGTTAAATTATATAATCCACCATTTATACTTGATACAACATACTTTTCGTCATTATAATACACATAATTACCAATGCTAATTGAATTTATACCTTCTTCAAACATTTCAAATATTATGAATTTTATTTTCAATATTTTTTGAAGTATTTCGATTGAAATTGATTCGCCCCAAAACTGTTGCGGAGCAGAAATATATTCTTTTACCTCTTTTAGACTCCTTATCTTCTTTGTATTACCTTTTTCTAAAACTAATATATTATATAAATCTGGATTATTATTTTGTAAATTATCAATATCTAAACGATTCATAGTACATTTATTATTTTGCATTATTCCACCAGCTGCATTACATAATAATTCATATTTATCTAAATCAAAATATTCAGCAACTAATCTACGTAATGAACTAACAGTAAATTGTTTTGTTCCATCTACAATATCAGTATAATCATTAGTTGTTGTTGCATTTTCAACATTTAGCTGGCCATTTAATGCATCTCTAACTGAAGAAAATAAACAATCACCACCGCCTTCGTTATTAATTACTAACCAATTAATATATCCTTCAGGTGTTCTTGTATCTATTATACCTGAATAATATGCTTCTGATGCAACATCCATCATTAAATAATTAAAATTGTTAGTATTTTCGAAATCATAATTTCCTAATTCTCTTTGAATCCAATAAGTACTAGTTGGATTATATTTTTCATCTATAATAGTGTCATTATATATGTCATTACAAAAACTAATGAATCCATCTTCACTTATTGTCGGATTTAATAAATTAACAATGTAATCATTACAATGATTTGAAATATATTTATGTTTTTCTTGCAGTAACTCAATTTTGCTCAGATATAACGCATTACTACGTTCATTTTGTTCTATCTTTTTTTCAATTACATCTGTATTAATTGTATCATCTACATTTTTAATATTAACAAATTTATTTGTATCCCAATTAATTGAATCCGGAATATATATTGGGCTTGTTTTGTTAGTTAATGAATTATAATCTTCTATTAAATATTTAACACTTTTAAAATAACTACGAAAATGATTACTATGTTCCAAATTCAATTGCTGCACATTTTCTTCGGCAATTAATATTTTTTCGCGACGTAAGCAGGTAATTTCTGTTAAATACATAAATAAAATAATAACATCATAACAATAGACTTGACTTTTTACAGCATCAATATACATTTTTTCTTGTAACATATCAGATGCATTATTAGGTATACAAGGTTCTCCATCTTTATTTACTAGATACCATTTTATTTCGTTATTATTAATATTCTTATTTTTATCATCATCATTTGCATTTTTTGTTTTAGAAATAATTGGTTTTGCTCTTAATCCACTAACACCATATTTTTGTACAAAATCCGTATCTGAATTTGGGTATTTTTGGTCATATTCGGTTATAGATTTTGACGCAGTTTCTAAATCAAATTCAGCGTAAACATCTTTAATAAATCCGGTAAAGATGCGAATTGTCGTTAAATAAAGCATCCAAATATCTAATTGTACATAACTATAATTAATTAAAATACGATAAATATAAAGTTGATATTGATTTATTTCGGTTAATAGAATAGCTGGATCAGATAAATATTTTTTTATTTCATCTGAATAGTTAATTTGTGGATTAATATAAGAGTCTTTATTTGCTATAATAATTGATTCGTAAAATTCTTTATAACGTTCTAAATTATCAAAATATGAACTAGATGATTGATTTTCATTATCCTTTTTAATTAAGTAATTCAATATATTAATATCATATTCGATACATTTTAAAACAAGTGTTGGTTTCTCAAAGTAGGGAATTAAAATATCATAATTATTTCTAATTATTTCTTTCAATTGAACTAACAAAAGTTTAAGTGCGTTAAAATATTGATTTTCAATATTGTATATATTCATTAATGATTCCGCTATTTGAACATATATTTTCATAAAATTTGTTTTTAATTGAACAATATTATCTATTATTTTGTTTAATTGACTCTTATCTGCATCTGGATTTTGTTTAAAAGTCTTTAATTTACTGTATAATTTACGCATTTTTGTACTAAATTCTTTCGACTGTTGCGCTATTTTTATACATAAATCCTGATATACTTTATCTTCCATTTGTAACTGTTTTTTTAATTCTATTACTGCATTATATAATGTTGCAGTATCATTATCGTTATGGCTACTTATATATTCTGATAGTTTGTCGTAATCTAATATCAATGTAAATGTTAATGGATCTCTTATTAAATCTGGTACAACATCATAATTAATTGGATTATTTTTTTGTAAATATTTACTATATAATCTTTTAAATGATTCATCTAAAGTATCTAACACCGCTTTGTTAGTTATAAAAGGTTCAAATTCTTGCTGTTGTTGAACTGATATATTATTACTTTGAGCAGCAGCAACTGCAATATCTTTTAATTGATTTGCTGTTGCTTCAGTTGTTTCTGCTGCAATTATACCTGATGCCACCGGTGCACCACTGAGCAAATCTACCCCTAATTGCTCTTTTTCTTTTTGTACTTGCTCTTCAATTTGCGACGGAGTTAGGTGCGAATTTTGACTTAATAATTTATCTAAAGGTTTTTTATCGATTTCCCAATTATTTTGTCTCCAATTCATATTAACAACGGTATATGGAGCACCATTTAAATATAAAATATTATTTACTTTAAATAACGTTTTTAGAGTTAGTTCAATATTATTATTAATAATATTTTGGTCACGTGATTCTTCAATGGTGCGTTCTTTTTGCATAGTAAAAAAACTACTTAATATACGATTAATCATCGAATCAAATTGATTTGGTTCAAAGAATTGAGATAAGACGGCATCTTTTGGAGAACCGGCTGGTAAAGTATTAATGGCGGACCAATTATATTTTACAAGAGGATCAAAATATACGGTGTGACTTTTTGTTTTGGGAACAGACATAGATGGGTCAAAATTTAATTTATAATAATTCGGCAACTTTGTATTTATAATTATTGTTAGCGAATTTGGTATTTTTTTTTCTTTTTCTGTCATACTTATAATAATTTAAGATTTTTAAATTATTATATTTTACATTACTTTATGTTAGTTTGCCGCTAAATAACTTCCATATAATGTAAATACTTTTCTTTGATCTGTTTTTGCCTTATCTCTTTTCGCCTTTTCTAAAATAGCTATAGCATCATTCACTTCTTGTTCTGTAATTATATTATCATCATTTTCATCTACTAAGTTCTTTAAAATACGATATTTTTCCGGTACACAGCAATAAGGACTTTCTTCGTTAAATAAATGGTCAGATAATATTGTAAATACAGCCGTTAAAACAAGCGCAGTATATATATCACGAGTACCCATCCAAGCCATAGCAAATACAAGTAATTGTTTTGTTACGTTTAATTTTAAATATTCTTCTGTTGATTTGCTAAATTGTATAGCAATAAATTTTGAACCAACGTTAAGAAGTATCATAATAACACCTGCAAAGAACTTGCTATTATTTAAAAACATTATGTGATTATGTACGAAATATAAAGGATCCCAAATAGATATCATCTAATATAGTATAATATAATTTTTACGAGAACTACTAAGACCTTCTTTAATATATATTCCATTTTCTTAATTTATTTATTAATGTTGTTAAATTATAATTATTTGTAAATGTTTCGACACCATTACTCATATTTCTTAAATATGGTCTATACATTTGACGTATTTTAGGAGTAAAACCCTCTTTTAATGGTTTATAAGCTAATTTTACTAAAACAAACGCAAATAACAATAATACTATTTTTAAATATATATTTAACCTCATATTTATATATTTTAATTACATTATAATATTTTATTTTATTTTATTTAGTGAACAGCAGCAGCACAAGCACCACAAAATCCTTCAATAGTTGAACTTGTTAGCATACTTGGTGTAAATGCTTGTACTGATTCAGAAGAACCCATTGATGCTTTAGTTACGGGAATAGAATTGGAAGCTTTAGAAGCTAAAGCATCCTTAATATCATTGATATCAACACCAGCTTCATTGGCTTTTTCCTTTAATTCACTTAATTTCTTTTGGGCATCAGCTTTAGTAACAACTTGTTTAGGAATAGTGCCGACAGTATCTGGTGTTTGAATATTATCCATTCCTTCAACAAGTACGTCGTATTTTGCTAAAACAATGATAAGACATAAAACTCCTAATAAACCGAGAGTGACATTATGTTTTGCTAAAAATGCGACAACAGCTAATAATACAATTTTGCCTAAAATATTATCATATAAATTATACAAAACTCTTGGACTAATAAAGAGAGTAGCAACTAACAAAAAGAATAATCCTAAAGCGCCTTTTTTCATCATTCTATATAATTTATATATAATTTATTTCAGATTGTTTAGTAAATAATTATCTTAATTTTTAATAAGAGAGAATGTCTTTAGCAATGACTGCCGCAACAATAGATGATAATAATAATGATTATAATAATTTTACAAATGATTCTTTAATTAGTAAGAAGAGACAAGGTCATAATAAAACTCAAAAACGATTACCAAATGATAATTCAACTGTTGATTTATCTAAAGTTAATTCTGTATTAAACTCAATACATAATCGTGTTGCTGATGATGATGATGTAGCACCAAATTATGTTGGATCAGGTATATATGAAAAAGCGCAACACTCTGAGGGTTTTAAACCGTTGAATCCCTTTAATCCTCCGGATAAGCCAATATCAATGGGTTCTGAACGCACTAAACTGGGCGTTAAAGGTCGCGAAGGGTTATCTAATTTAGTACCTCAACCAGCCGATAATGATGATTTACAATTACAAGAGCTACAAAGTGCTTATATGAATGAGTCACAAGTTAAGGAATATTATAATAAATTAATGCCTGGATATAATTATAACTCTTCTAATTCAAATTCTAATGGTAACAAACAATATTTAGGCAACGATTCTAATCAAGTATTAATGGATAAATTAAATTATATGATTAATTTGTTAGAAGAACAGCAAGACATACGAACTAACAATGTTACGGAAGAAGTAGTATTATATTCATTTTTAGGTGTTTTTATGATATTCATAGTTGATAGTTTTGCTAGAGTTGGAAAGTATGTGCGTTAAAATTATAAAAAAAAATTGAAAAAAATAATTTAATATTAAGATTAGTATTATTAATATTAAAGTAATTGAATAATGTTAGAATCTGTCGAATTTAAGGTTTATTTTAGTGCTGCATTATATCCTGAAGGCGCATTTGATGTAAATGAATATGATGAAGATGAATATGATTTTGCAGAAGATAGAGAAGAAAAATTTAATGAATATTTGGTTGTTGGTGAAAAAGTACCTTATGTTATTACACAAATAACTGATGGCTGTAATTGGAATACTGAAGATGACGTGCATATGACTAAAATTTCATATAAAGAAAATGGAACATTTGTAGCCCAAATATATTTTAAACAATTTAGCGAAGATGATTTGCTAGATGATTTTATGCTAAATGATATAATTACCACATATTTATGGCCTGGTGAAGATAGAGGAGTTTATATTGATATAAACGGAAAACATTTTGAATTAGATATTGAAATTGAAGATATAAGAGAAATAAGGGAACACGATGATTTTCAAGATTTAGAATCTGAGTCAGAGTCAGATGAAGAATCGGAATCAGAGTCAGATGAAGAATCAGATGAAGAGGCAGATAAAGAGTTAGAATCAGAATCAGAATCAGATAAAGAGTTAGAAGAAGAATCTTTTAATATTTAGGAGTTTCATTAAAAATATCTAACACATTTTTGGGATTATTTAATAAAGCATCAAATACAATATTTGCCTGTTGAATACTCTTTTTTTCTTCAAAATATGTTTCATATTGTTTTTTAATTGATTTATGCGTTTTACTTAGAGCAACTAGATGTTCTAATAATTTTTTATTTCGGGAATTTGCTGCATAACAGAACTGTTCGAATGTGATTTCATATTTTTGATAAATAATGATATTTTGAAATACCCCTAAATTACCATATTTACACGTAATTTCATACAAATAATTTATATCACTTGACCCATGTTTATCATATACCTCTTTAAGCACATCAAAATCTATATTATATCCTAATATAGTTAAAATATGTATCATACGTTTATTTTTATGAGTCAATAATGATGAATAAACATTTATTTTACATTCATTACACAAATCTTTTATATTTTTTATTATTCTTTCGTATTCTTTTTTAATACCTTGATAAATTCTTAGTAAAAAAAGTCTTTCGTATTCTTTATAATTTGGATCCGCAGTATCTATTCTATAAACTTTTTCATATCTTACTCTATTTCTTTGCCCATCATCATCTGAATCATAATCTGAGTCATAATATGAATCATCTGTATCTGAATTATTATCAAATTCATTTTGTTCAATAGGTATTGCTACATTATCATAATTACGTTCTATCATTGGAGTACTCCAATGACTATAGGAAAATAAATTCCAAATATGTTCATTTTCATCAGAATTATAATTAATAGTATCATCATATGTTTTAATATATTCGGGATACAAACTTTCTATTTTTTTTGCACGTGCAATTTTTTCATCTACATCATTATAATTATTATAACGTTCTTGTTTAAATATTTGTGGTAATATTTCATTAACAAAAAAATCATCCAAAATTCCAATTATATTACAAAAATGATGTTCAATAATAGGTCTATCTAATTCAATACAATATAAAGTCATCATATATTTTAAATATGAAATTAAGGTCTCATCTACATCTAAATAATTCATATAAGTATAAAAATCACCCAAATTAACAAAAAATGTGAATAAAAATTGACTGGTAACTGTTTTAAAATCAAATGTTTCATTATCAATTCTAAAAAATGATAAAATAAAATCAACTATTAGTAAAAATCGCAACTCTTTACAAAAATATTCATCTATATGCGGTTTTTCGAAATTTTTAAATACATTTTGTTTATATAACACATTCATTTTTTCCAATAAATTTTGTAAATTTGATTCACTTAATTGAAGATTTTTTGAACGAGAAAATAAACGATATGATTCTATAAAATCCTGATTATAATCTATTTTATAATCAGGGTCTTCTTCAATATCGTCATCATGTAACGATTTAATAAAATTTGATGTTTTTAAAATATCCATTTTAATTATTATAAAAATATCTATTTAAATCATTTTATAATATATTATTATCTAGTTCTGTTGCAAAATTTTGATTCGTCTATTGGAATCATATTTTCTAAATCCTTATTCACAAATTTTAATACCGCAAACACTTGTGAACTTTCATAACCATCTATAATCTCATTTCCGCCATTATCTTTATCAACTAATACATTAGTATATTCAACTATAATTTCATTCTCTGGAAACAAATAATATTCATTTATTGTTGTAGTAACACGACATTTATCGTCATTGTAATAACGAGATTTTAAACAAAGATTATATGCAACTTGTTTTGCGTAATCTAAAATTTCTGTAATATATTTTATTTCAAAAGATTGCTCTTTACGATAATTAATATACTTTACAACAATATACATTTTATTCTTATTATATGGTGAAATATCTTTAAATACTTTTTCAAAATAAATTTATATCTTTTTATTTGTATATAATATAGATGAAAAGAAATATTAAATTTTATTCTAAGAAAGTAAATCGTAAATTAAAGACAAAAAAATATAAAAATAATAAAAATAAAAATAAAACATTTAAAAAAGGAGGAATGTTTAGATGGAGAATGAAAAAAACAAATAAAGTAGCCCCAATTGAATTTTCAAATATAACAAAAAATCAAGTTGTTCCTTTTGATCCTTCTATACATAACGATTTGCCTCAAGCTGAAACAATACCATTAGCTGAAGCTTCAATTGATAATTCAAAAAAAGCTTCGCCATTTGAAATTTATAACGACATAAAAAATAACGGATTTCCGAGATCAATAGATCAACTAATTTCTTTAATGGATGAATATCCCAATTTTTACGTAAATTATATAGACTCAAATAATGAAACTATAACTGATTTAATTATAGATGAATGTGTTACAAAATTTAAAACAAATCCAAACATTTCAAATGATAAAGAAATAAATGAATTAATTAATAAAATTAAGGCATCTTCAAATTATAACAATGATACGAAAATGAATATATCAAAACGTTATCAAGAATTATTGGAAAAAAATAAACGAGAAACCAGAAAAAATAAATTATTAATTAATGTATTATCTCAATTTAGTTAACTATTTATGGTCTTAAACTTGGATTTATACATATTTCTTGTGACGGAAATACATTACCACTCATACAAGTATCATTTACACCAACTTTAGCACAAGTTCTAACTCCATTTTCCTCTCCAATATAACACCAACCCGATTTCCCAGTTACGCCTAAAGAACTGTCTGCTGAATTTGGTTGTACATCCAAATTACGTTCAGCATCATTTAACGCATTTGATAACGAATCTTTTGACCAAGCTTGATTTGAATTTTGCATTTGTTTTTGCACCGGTTCTGAATCATTAATTGCCGATTTTGAATCATTTCCTTTTACCACATCTGTTGCACTTTGAGATGCACTTGATACAGTGGCTGCAACTGCAGCAGTACCTTGAGCAGCACCTTGTATTGCTTGATTTGTAACATCAACTGCAGCTAAGCCAAAAAAAGACAAAATGGGTCCAAAAACATTTCTAAATATAGATGCAATATCAGATGTACCCTTTGCTAAATAAACAAAAATATTAAATCCAAGTAATGCTAGAATAAGAATTATAATAATAATATTTTGCCAACTAAACCAACTACTGTAATCTGTAACAGAATCGGCATTTGTTAATTCTGGTAAAGGAGTTAAATCATCGAATGCGTTAGTAATTGTTTTTACAATTTGATTATCATTAATACTATTCATTATATAAAAAAGATATATTTATTTTTTGTTAGTTTAACTTTAACTTTGTAATAAATGAAAACGAATAATTTTTAATTTATATTTTATTTGTTGCCATACATAACTTTCTAAATATGTTTTAGATGCTTCTAAAGTTTCCGGTTTCCTATAATTAACTCCAGATTCTGTAAACCAAATACACATTTTAATTTCTTCATATTTTAATCCAGTTTGTTTAACAAGTGTCTTTATAATATGCGGAAATGGATGAAAGTCTACCGCTTCATTCAATATTAAACATTTATCCCATTTTAATATATTTGTTATTTCTAAATTATATGATGCATTTAAACAATCCGTCGGATTATTATAATAATAATAAATTGAATTACGTAACATTATCATATCTCCTTTTAAACCTCCATATTCTGATCTATAATAAAGGGCTAAAAGTTGGTCTGCTATCACATGATTTTGCAAATATTCGTGAGTAATTTTAAATTCATTTTTATCTCCATTTTCATTATAAAATTCATTTACAACGCATAAATTATGTATTATATTTAATAAAATATAAATATCTAAATTTGTTAAAGTATATTCTTTATCACACATCATAAGCCAGATAACTATAGGATAAGAATCTATTAAACATACATCTTCTATATATATTACAGGCAACCGTCTCAAAAACTCTGTTTTATCTTTTTGTATTAATGCTAATGCAGAATTAACGGCAATTTGTGTATTTTGACGTCTTATAGCCTTTTGTAAATTTGACTTCAAAAGTGGTACAGAAATTGTCGTATTTATAATAGGAAAATCTGGAACAGAAATTATATTAGTTGGTTTTCTATAATATAATTTTATAGTTGATTTACAAGTAATATATGTGTCAGATTCTAAGGGTGAAACTGAGAAAAATGCTTTACGATTGGACGGTTCATAAATGAAACATTTTTTGTAATTTTCATTATGATTTATTGTTAGTTTAAAATAATTATTTAACTTTGTTTGCATTTATTATTTGTTTTGTTAAATAATAATAAATAATTTATTTTTATTCAATTTTTTTAATTTACTTTATTTCAATGTTAACAAATATGTAAATTTATTTAATGAACCTAAAATTTCATCTCTAACATTTAATAAATCACTATTACTTACTATTCCTAAAGTCTTTGATTCGTTCATTCCAATTAAAAACTTCTTATATTTTTCTACTTCTGCTTTCAACTGTTCTACATTTGTAAAATCAAATAGTGGCAAAGTTTTTGTATCTGTTAAATTAACTCTAGACCCATCTTTACCTAACATAATTTCAACAAAACTATCGATATTTGAATTTAATTCGCCGTGTAATTCATCCGTTGCTTTATGCTGTGAATAACTACTTGTTTTCCAATGATATAATTTAACTGTATTTACCATTTGTAAAAACATTTTAATAATATTTTGGTGAGAATATGAGTTGTTAGAAATTGAAGATTTATTTGCGGTTCTGGTTCCTTTTTTACCACCTTTGCTTCTATAAATTCGGCGAGTCCTCATATTATATTCTTTTAAAAAAATATTATATATAATATAATAGAATATGCAACAAAATATATTTCCAAATAAAATAATTTTAGTTGTAACATCACATGGAAGCATTTCTTATCCATTAGAATATTTTCAACTTCCTTTAAATTATACATCATTAAATATCGCATCATTAGGGGAATGTAATTTTTCAAATACAAGTGATATTAATAAACATTTGTCAACTATTCAAACGGTTGTTCCCAATTTACTAAATGCTTCTTCTGAAGAAGAATATAAAGATATTTATGAATTCATTATAACACGTATTTTAGAACACGATAAATCACAACATAAATATTGGTTTAACGGACAATTAGATGCGAATGATAAGGATTATTTGTATGCTTTTAATAATAACAGGGTAATAAAGTTTGGTAAAGGAGATGAAACAATTTTAGATAAAACTTTTAGTAGGTATCCAAAAACAAAAAAAGATGGAGATTATTCAGTAATTGCTTTAAATGCATTTGATATAAATGGACAAATGATTGATATGTTTGATTGGATGGAAAGACAAAATAGAAATAAGGAACAAAATATATTATTATCAGAAATATTATATGAATTAGTTACTTATGGAGTTGATGAAGTTGTTTTGATTGATTTAAGTTGCGATGTTTTTTTTAACGAAATAGATAATGATTTTGTAACTCCACGTCAAAAACGTAATATAAGGTATTCTTTAAGACGTGAAAATAAAATAGGTAAAGGAGGAAAAAATAAAACTAAAAAAAATAAAAGAAAAAGAAAAAAAAGGTCTTTATGTATTTCTAGGAATAAATTCATCTCCTAAATTATTCATTGTTTCTAATTTTGCAATTGTCTTTTCCAAATTACTTGCTTTAACATTTTCATACAGGTAATCCGTTCCTGGTGATATTTCATTAAGCTTTATTTCTTTATATATTTTGTTTATTTTCTTTGTTAAACTAACAACCTTTTCTTTATCCTTAATTATTTCTTCATTTAACGCATACGGTTCCGTAAATAATTCTATAATAAAATATAATAAAAATCTCCTCTTTTTATGACACCCTGATGTATATCTTAAACAAAATATATTTAACGCACTCGTTACAATTCTTTGTACTAAATTATTTCGGCGTTGTGATTCAGCAATAAATATATCCCAAATAATCCAAATTATATCCATTTGTGCTTTTGTTTCTACTTTAGGAAATGTTCTGCGTTCGCATTTGATTTTTTCTTTTTTTGCCTTACAAATTGTCTCAAATTCTATTATCCATTCCATCCAATAACATGCACTAACACTATTTTTACCTCCTTCTGTTATATTGTAAGCAAATTCATTCGCAGCAACAAATAATTCTTTTGGATCATCTTTTAAAAAAATAGTATCAGCAAACGTAACATTTGGTGCTTTAAATCGTTCCGTCATTTGCGTTAAATCAAAATCTTCTTTTTTAACTTTTACTTCGGCATATGCGTGCTTCTTTTTTGCCTCACATAAAATACAAATCACCTCACAAAATAACTTCCTTATACGTTCATTATTACGTAAACTGAGTTCCATATCTATATATCCATTTCTAACAATTTCTTTGAAATTTTCGATACGTAGTTCTAAATAAGTAATTAATTTAGGATTACCAATATGAATATGTTTAGAATAAAAACCGATAATAGAATCCCATAAATCGGAAAAATGGCCAGAACAAATAAGTTCAGCAGACCAGTAACAAGCGGGTTCAATTTTAGCATTATATAGATTTTTTACGAGCTCTTTTTTAACGTCAGTTTTCTTAAATTCAGAAAAAGTGATACCCTTAAAATCTTTCATTTGTCTTATATCATTTATATCTGTTGCCATTTAATAGATATAAATGTTAAATAAAGTTAGTTTTAACTAATAAAAAAAATTGAATCTTTAAATTACTTATTTAAAGAAAGATAAATACAATATATAATAATGTTTTCTGAAGTTGAATTAGATAACCAAAGTATTATTTCTGATATTACTGATAGTAATACTGTACTATCGGTTGATATTGAAAGTAAATTAGATGAAATAAATGCGAAAGCTGTTGTAGAATTAAATAAAATGAATATTGATGGATTAAAAGAAAAATGTAAAGAATTGGGAATTTCCGGATTTTCTAAAATGAAGAAACCCGAGTTAGTTAGTTTGCTTTCTAATGAATTTATGAAATTATTTCCTTTATTAAAAGAAAAAAAATTAAATGAATTAAAGACAATTTGTAAACAATTTGGAATAAAGGGAATTGCTTCTGCAAAGAAGGAATCATTAATTTATCAAATATTATTACAATATGTTAGTCCATTACGTTTTAAATTAGAATCTAGCATAATGCCTCCTATTTTGGAGGAACAAAAAGAGGAAAAAATAAATGAAAAAAAAGAAGTAAAAGTTGAATTATCTGCAATTGAAAAATTGGAACAACGGCGTATTGAAATTGAAAATAAAATGAAAGAAGAATTAGAGAAACAAAAATTGGAGGAAATTAAGAAAATAGAAGAAGAACAGAAAAAAATAAAAGAAGAGGAAGAAGAAAAAAAGAAGGAAAATAAACGCAAGAAGCAGGCAATACCGAAGAATGTAAGAACTATAATTTGGAATAATTATATTGGAGAAGATATCATAAAGCATAAATGTTTATGCTGTAAAAAAGCGACAATTTGTAATACTAATTTTGAGGTAGGTCACGTATTAAGTGAGAAAAATGGAGGCACACACGAAATAAATAATTTAAGACCAATTTGTTTTGCTTGTAATCACTCAATGGGAACTGAAAATATGGTTGATTATGTTGTTAAATATGGATTATTTATCGGATAATTTTTATAATTCATTATTTTCGTCGTTTTCCAATAATTTAATTGGTTTATTTAAATATTTTTTAACCAAATTAGGCGTAACATTTTCTAAATTGTTTGAGTCATTATTGTTATAAATATTTTTTATATTTGGAGACAAAATAGATCTATCATTTGTAATATCTTTTAACACATTTGGCTTATCTCGAAAAATCTTTTGTGCTTGGTCTTTTCCATATTCCGTTCCAATGGTGATGACACCTTTTGCAACGGGTGACGCAATTTTTCTTAACATTCCGCCATTTCTTTTAGTTTGTCTTTGTTTAAGTTTGCGTTTATTACCGTATTTTTTGCTTTTTTTTTGCTTATAATATTTTTTGTTAGTTTTCATTTAATATAAACTAACAAAATAATTTGTTAATAAACGTTCGGCTAAATTTTGAATCTAAATTGCCAAATAAAATATGTTAAAATGTCTTTAAATACTTATTTTAAAATAATATATTATTTTGCCGACAATAAATAAAAACCATCATATTCCTGAAAAAAATTATTTAAATCACTTAATTTTATTCTGCCTAAACGTTTTTTTAAATTTATATCTTTTATATTTGAAAAATATAAACTATAACCTTCTATATCACCACATGTTGGACCATCATACCAATGAAAACTTAAAAACTCTCTCCATTCGATTTTGTGCTGTAATATTCCTAATGGAATTATTAAATTTTCATCTTTAAATATTATATAATATTCTTTATATAACACCAAATCTTCTATATTTATCTTTTTCATTTATATTATATAATTTACACTTGCTTTTATATCATTTTAATTATCATCCTCTTTTCTTTCATAAAAATAATTATATATATCTTTTATAAATTCTTCCGGCATTTCTTTCGTTGGAACTAACAAACCATTATTTACATCCACTTTTAAATGTCTCTTTGGTGAATACTGATGTTTTATTAACAGTTGCCATCGCTCCGTATATTTTCTATTCGCCTTTGAACCGTGATAATAATGTCTTATTACTCCAGGAACATATCCTAAACGTATATTTCTACATTTACTCTCGTATTTCATCATCGACTCATTATAATCTTCATCATAATCACATCTATTCATTTTTTTTGCATATCCAATAAATG
>JACCDO010949441.1_pt1 | contig 17404 bp, 26 predicted proteins | sample 7446101 | NCBI WGS metagenome assembly JACCDO01 (sample SAMN15323440, study PRJNA562643) | freshwater metagenome | isolation source: river surface water | place: USA:Blue River Watershed | collected 2017-08-16 | reverse complement strand
GGATTGTTTATGATTTTGAGCAGTATTTCTTTCGCGGTCTTTGTTACGTTTGCCTCGGTCTGATTCGATGGCGCCCAGCCGAATTTTTCCTGGAACCTCAGCGTGGAGCCAAGGCTGAATTTGTTTGTTTCTTTCGCCACTCTGTCTTTCGACAATGGATTGGCACCTTCGAACAGACTCGGGTAGGTGTCCCAGAGAAGGTGCGGTTCTCTCCTGACAAGATCTATCTCGGAAAAATCGACAGATGCTAGTCTTACCGCATCCACTATTTGGTTTACGCTTATCGTTCTGCCGGAGCAAATGTTGAATGTGTATTCGCCGGCGAATTCTGTTTTCAGCGCCTGCTCGACCGCCTTGAGCACGTCGTCTATGTGCACGTAGTCTCGCGACTGTTTTCCGTCCGAATGGAGCACAGGCGGTCTTTTGCCGGCGAATTCGCGCGTGACGTAGTTGACCAGGGGAGGATTCTTGCGGGTCAGGTCTTGATTGGGCCCGAAAACGTTAAAGAACCTGAAAACGACTATGTCGAGTCCGTAGTTCTGCCTATACGATCGGCAAATGTCCTCCGACATTTTCTTCGACAGCGAATAGAAAAGCGTTGGTTCCGCGGGCTCGGATTCGGCGAAGCCGTCTCTGCCCTGGTTGTTTTCGTAAATCGCGCTGGTCGAGGCGAAGATAATCTTGCCAGAACCGTGCCGCCTGGCGCAGTCCAGCACTTTGGCAGTTCCCTCCACGTTGATTCTGAAGCAGTCGCTTATGTTGGCCTCGCAGTCTGGGAGGGAAGTGACTGCCGCCAAATGTATTAGGGCCTCCGGCCTTTCCCGTTCGTAAAGAAGATCGAATTCTTTCGAATTTATGTCAATGCGGTGAAGCCTTTCCGCCAGCTCTTTCGACAGGTTTTCTTCGTGGCCATTCCTGAGGCTGTCGACCATCACGATTTCGTGCGCGCCCGACATCATTTGGCAGAGTGACGATCCTATTCCCCCTGCCGCGCCGGTTATGAGTATCTTCATATTAGGTTTTTAAGGTTTTTTGAATTTCTTTCGATGTTTACCGCGACCGCCGTGGGGTATCCGTTCGTCGCGGCATAGTCGTTAATGAGGTATCTCCTGCAGTGCGGCAGGCCCATCACCAGCTGGTCATATGGAACCCCGTGCCTTTCCAGCTCGGACACGGTGAGGTCCCTGAACTTCTCGGGCCTGGCCGTAGTGATGACTATCGTGCACTTCCCCTCCGCGCTTTTTTCCTTGAGCGCCTGTATGTTTTCGCATATGGGCTCGCCGTCGCCGGTGTAGGGGTATATGTATTCCGAGGTATTCGTTATGAGCGTCCCGTCCAAGTCGACGAACAGCGTAGAAAACCCCGAGCAGTATTTGTTCCAGTCCCTTTCGGTTCCCCAGTCGGTGAAGCTTGTCGCCTGGTTTCCGAAGAACGACTCACCCGCCAGCAGCATCTCGAATATGACGTCGCTGATATAGCACTCTTTGCTCCAGTCTGTTATCGACTCGTAGTATCGGCAGAAGTCTGCGGCGGATTTGAACCCATAGCCGCCTACGCAGAAGTTGTCGCTGACGACTTTCTTCTCCACTATGTTTGTGACCGCCCGCTCCTGGCCCATCTCGATGTAGCTTTTGCCAATCGGCTTTATCTCCTCCACGTCTTTAAGGTTCATGTAGGCTATTTGATTTTCTTCCCCGTCCACTTTGATGGCAAAGTAGCTGTCGGAATCCTTCACCATGAAGGAGCCTTCTATCGACATCCGCTTTATGGTTTTGTATACGGTCTCCGACTGCGACGCGCTCTCCTCTATGGCCAGCATGTCGCTTTTTTCCAGCAGGCCGTTGTTCTCCAGGCATTTGGCGAGACCGTTCTTTATTTGGTATTTTTCGTCGTGCTCTTTCAGAAACGTGAAGTATATCCTGTCGAATTTTTCCAGGTTGATCCCTTTCAGGGATTCGACGCACATAAGGTCGCCGCTTTTCGGGTGTGTCAGAAGAAACTTAGGTCTTGTGTTGGGAAACCTAGTCGACCTTCCGGCCATTGGCACTATTAAACTCTTCATATATTGGAAGTTTTTTTATGATTTCGTCCAGTTTCAGGCGCATTTTTTCGCCCCTTATATATGGCTCTATCCTAAGGAAGTTTAAAGCCTCTATTATGCGGAATTCGTCGGATTCCATCCAGAAAGACATTTCGCGCTCCAGCGTTCTCCATATCCTTCGGCAAACCTGCCTTATCCTGAGCCGCTGGGCGGTGGAGCAATCGACGTGGTTGTCCAGCGTCCAATCATAGAACAGGTCCTGCTTTAGCTTTGCCAGGTCCACCATGGGAGAGTCTATGAAGGAGTCAAGGAAGTCTATTAGGTATAAATCCCCGTTCATGCATATCATGTTGGAAAGCGTAAGGTCCCCGTGGCAGAACGACTTTACGATGGAGAATCCGGCGGAAGATGCCTTCTCGGCCAGGTAGGCCGCGAATCCGGCGTGCGCGGTTGCGCCCATAAGCGCCGCTATCTTCTCGGAAGTCTTCAGCCTGAATTCCGCGCCATCGCATTTCCTGCCAACGCCCTCGATATACCTAAGGTATCCGAGTATCTTTCTCTCCAAGACCTTTACCGCCTGACCGTCGCAATAGGTGAAAAGCTCATACGGGGTCTGGCCCGGCACGAATTCCATGTCGAAATATGACAGCTCGCCCGAATCGCAAAAGCCCTTGACGAACGGGGCCCGGACGCCGTCGACATTCATTTTGGCGAAGGTCCGCTGCTTTGCGACCTGGCGCCTGAGCCGGTCATTGTATTCCGCGCTGGCGGATTCTTTCCTTACGGTTACTTCATTCGCGAGCCATATCCTGCACCCGGATATTCCATTGCCGAACATACTTGCATCTTTTTTTATTCAAAGCCCAGCCTAACGTAGAGGGCTTCTATTTATATGCAAAAAAAGAGGGAAGATTAATAAGGCCGGAAAAGATGAAATAAAAAAACCCATCTTTATCGGGCGAGGTTTTTCGATTTAAAAATTTATGCTTATATTTGTGGCGAGTTCGACCCTAATCGGCGGCGAGCTCGCCTAAAGGCACGTGCGCTCATATCCCCAAATCATTGAGCTTTTCATCCCTTATAAGAATGCTCGCCATGCCGCCCACGGTCCTCAGCGAATCGTCCGGGACCGCTTGCGGCTCGTCTGAAGGGATGCTCCATACGAGCTTTTTCCCGTCATAGGTATACCAGAAGTAGTCCGCGTCCGGATGCTCTCTCAGGACCTCCCAGATTTCTCCAAGAGCGCGTTCTTTGTCTTCCTCAAATACCGGCGGTGGCTTTTTCAGCCGGGTGCCGTCTCGCAGCCTTATCCCGCCCAGGTTGGATATCTGGGCCCATTCGTCGAAGTCTTGTCGAAAGCAGCTGCTTGGAAAGGCCAGGTTAAACTTCGTCAAAAGCATTTAAAAGAAAACAAAAACCAATTGAATATTTTTAAAGAATAAATTCGTATATTAGCATATAAAATCGACAAATGGAAAAGCAGCTAAAGAACTCAGACGCATTGAAATTCATCTTAGCAGGAAACTCCACCGTGACTTTCTTGAACACGGAAACTCAGAACAGGTTCACTTTCCGAGTGAAGAAGGCGAAAGACAAGCTTCTCTTCTTCGTCAGCGTTCTTTCCGGACCAGACCAATACTCATACCTAGGGACTTTCTCCAAAGGGAGATATTCTCACGGCAAAAAGTCTTGCGTTGCGGCGACGGCGCAGTCTGCCAAGGTCTTTACATATGTCATAGCTAAGCTTATAGAAGAAACCCTTCCCGAGCAGGTGCAGATCTATCATGAAGGAAAGTGCGGGAAATGCGGGCGCCAGCTTACCGTTCCGGAGTCTATCGATTCGGGAATAGGCCCTGAGTGCATGAAGTCTCTTTCCAAAGAGGAAAATAGAGATATGATACTTTCTAAGATATTAGGATGATAATATTCACCATACTGCAGATTTTTTATAACAAACAGCAGACGATTATATAATGACCGAAAAAGAGAAATACATGGATTTGCTAAAACAGGCGTTCTCCTCTCCGAAGAGAGGAATGCTTTTTTCGGAGATGCTGACATACTGGTGCTGCGTCATCTCGGCGGAAGGGGGCAAGCCTGTCTGCATAGAAGGGAACAACGGCAACCTGGCGATACGCAAATACGAGAGCGCGGAAGAGCTCGAAAAGAGATACCGATACAGTGGAATAGAAGGCTATTGGGTATTCCTGCACGACATATCTGAATCTAACGCAAAGAAGTTCGAAGAAGCCTTCATCTCGCAGCGGGAGGAAAAGGGTGAAAAGAGAGACGCCATAATAGAGATGCTCACCATCGGCCGATAAATCTCGATTGAAAGAGCATATTATGGCGACGCCCCGCAATATGTTTGCATAGGCCAATATGAATTTTCTATTTCCAGAAAATCTGTATCGCCAATATAAGAATCGCCAGTCCCAGAGATATTCCAGTCTTCGCGGTTATGTGCTCACCCATCATCAGAGACGACATCAGCGCGAACACTATCGTGCCTACGCAGAATTGCATCACTCGTCCGGGCCATACCTGTCCGCCGAACGCCAGTGCGTTGTATTTCGCGAAGTATATGAACAGCAGGCTGACTGGAACCCCCAATAGCGCCATTATGAGAGGATTTTCCTTTGCCCAGGGCCAGAAGAACTGTCCTTGGCTCTGGAAATAGGTTATGCATTGGCCCAGAATTATAAGTATGATAGATATCAGCAGGTTCATGATTATTCTCCGTCCAGTATCTCGCCAGGACGTCCGGTTTTTTTGGCCTATTGATCTATCTTTCTACAAAGATAAGTAATTTTTTCGATGCGGCGAAATAATGGCCGGTTCGTATACCGCAAAATTCTTTTTCCGTATTATTTTAGTTTGTCATATTGATTATATCAAAATGATAATATCCCAAAAAAGAAAAGAAAAAGGCAAAGCCAGGCGCCAAAGACACCCTTGTTAAAAACAAGCAAAATAATAAATCTCATTTCTTCAAATGCCGATAATAAGCCGTCCAAGCAATCAAAACAAATAAAACATACCAAACTATCAAATCCGATCAAAAGCCTCCCATATAGCCCCGTTTCGCTTCATATTGCCTCCCAAGAAACTTAAAACCCATTGGCATTATCCCGGCTTATCTGCGCCGCAAAGCGGTCTTATTTGTGCGAGTGCGCTAGGAGATTAAATTCCTAATGTATATATTCGTTTCTAAAACCCGTTTTTCGACTTTTTCATTTACAATCTGAGCCCCAATCAATTTGCTTATCCTAAAATCTCTCTTTTCGTCTCTGTCGAACGGCTCTATGCATATCTTCCCGTCATATAGAGTAACTTCCCAGTCATTATTTTTACCTTTACTGTATGAACATAATATTCACGGACATAGATGGTGTATTAAACACAACAAATAGAACGCAATGGAATAAAACATCTATTGAGTTATATAATAAACTATGTCAAGAATTTGGTTTAAAAACAGTAATATCTTCAACATGGAGGTTAAACCATACCAAATAACAACTACAAAAAATATTTGAAGAACAAGGTGTTACGGCAAAAATACATGACTTTACAGATTCATTTCCTGATGAAGGCAGAGGTCGTGAAATAGAAGATTGGATATTCAATAACTCATATAAAAAATTCATCATACTCATATAAAAAATTCATCATACTGGATGATAGTGTAAGATTACCAAATGTTGTTAAATGTAGAGGTTGGATAGGGTTTTCACAAGAAGAATATGAATTAGCGAGAACTTATTTATTAAAATAAAACAATATAACATGGAAGTAATTGAAGTTGAATATCCAGTAAGCACTTACGGAAAATATAATGGTCGGTATCACTATTATAGTACAATGACCTCGAAATATCCTAACTCAATTGGGGGTATATGGTATTTTTTGGATGAAACCAAAAAGAAATGTCAAGAATTAGGTTATCCTGGTATTTTTTTGTATGATGTAATTGGAATGGAAGATGTCCCTGTTGGTGATAGATTAGAAGAATCGGTTTACATTAGATGGGATTTTATTAAATAAAGGGGTGTATAAATTCTCTCCGGTCTTCTGGTCCACCAGAACGAGGCGGTCTAGCCTGGTCACGCCTTCGATGTCGGCACCCAGCTCTCTTTGGCTTTCCTTTTTTAAAACCAAATCCACTTCTCTAATCTTCTTCATGCAATGGCCAGTTAGATATGATTACTTCGTCCGTATTCTTCTCGACATCCACGGAAGATACCGCCGCGGCCCAAGAGTTGTACGACATTGATATCCTTTTCACAAAGTGCTGTTTTTCGACTTTTTTATTTCGGGCAAAATCATTACCTTTACAACATTTGAAAAGGGACAAACATGAAAGATTCTAAAAATATCGAAAGTTACGTAATGCGGATGATGAATGGGGAATTTGTGCCGGATACGGATGTATACACAGCCGCCGCGCAAAAAATGATCGGCATTTTGAAATCAATCGGCATCGCCGAGTTTGAAAAAACCCGCAAGCCAAAAACCGCCGGGAAAAAACCCGCCTATGGCGGCAAAGGCTGCGAGCCGAAAACCGACATCTTTTTCGTCAGCGGCAAAAAGGAATGGAGGCTGTCAATCAAAAAAGATTCATCCGCGTATATCGTTTCTTGCAATTCACCCGAAGACTTCATTAAAATGTTTATCGAGATTTTCGACGGCAAGAACGAATTGGACGAGGAAATGCTGGCGATGCTTTACGAGGCGTCCGCCAAGATTGGCAAGATCGCGAACTTCCATTCTTTCGACAAAAACTACAAAGGAGACGCAACGGCTTTCGTAAATGATAAATTTTTGCCAAAGGCCTCTAAATACATAAACAAAGAAGCCGCGCAAAAATGCGCCGACTGGATTGTCGATTGCTATAGCAACCCGGATATGAAGAACGAATACATAAAAACCCTGCGCGAATCCGAGTCATTCCTGCAGGCCGCAATCAAAAGGCTTTTCATAAAATATCCGGAGTATTCCAAAAAGATTATTTTTGAGCTGATTACGGGAAAGATTAAATTCAACGATGGCGACTGCGCATGCGACTGCCTGATTGATAACGGGGGATTCTATGCATTGGACGACTGGAAATGCGAATACGTAAGAATGACATACGAGAAATTCATCGGCGGCAACAAGATTGGAAGGCTGCAAAACGTCCCGAGAAAAAAGATAACAAAGAAAAGACTGCTGGGCGGAGACCTGTCGGCAATCGCCGCAGACTTCTCGATTGCAGACCTAACGTTCAAAATATAAACCCTGCGTCCAGCCCGCGCTTCGCTAAATAAGAAACATATTGCGCAATTGGCCGCTGCAAGAATACGGCCTAGACTTAGAGCCTAAAAAATGGTAAAAGAAATTCTTTCATATTACTAACTGGTTAAGTTTTTCTCCTCTTTCTTCTCTGACTATTTTCAATAGCCATTGATTATATCTTTCTAATTTAATAGTTTCACGGAACATTAGTATATTATGACCATCTTTTAGCTCTATTGTAATTAAATTTTTTCCATCATTTAGTGTAAAATTATGGCAGGTTATATTTTCCTTAAAACTCATTTCTTCGTGTAGAAATCTGGTTATAATTTCTTTATTCATATAGGGGTTGTATTGAAGATCGAGAAGTTCGATATGATTACTTCGTCCGTATTCTTCTCGACATCCACGGAAGAGACCGCCGCCGCCCAAGAGTTATACGACATCGATATCCTTTTCACGCAGTGCTTTTTCGACCAGTCTATAAGATTCTGATTCACTTTCTTCCTGTGCGAAAACGTGTTTGACAGAATAAACTTATACCCCGCACCGTCAATTCGGTCTATGTATTCGAGCAGCTGGATTTCATCCTCTTTTTCCCATCCGCCATACTGGAACTTGGATGCGATATACGGAGGGTCGAAATAGATCAAATCCTTGTCCTTGTCTATTTTGGACAGATCCAGGCTGTTCCACTTCCCGCACCTGACATCAATTTCCTTTTGCCTCCTGATTCTTTGATGCGTTTCAATCCTCGCGAAATCAACCTCTTTCCTCCCAAAGGGCACATTGTATCCGCTTTTGCTAAACCTCAGCAGGGAGTTGAAACCGAGCTGGATCAGAAGATGCAGCAGGTGCGCATTCTCGCCGCACGTCCCATGCTTTAAAAAGGATTTGTTGAAGTCGCTTCTAAGGGCAACATAGCCGTCTTTATCCCTCCCATTCGCAAAATAGGCGCTGTAGGCCTCCTTCATTTTCGCCAGTAGGTTTTCATCGAGCAGCGAATTGTGCAGCGCGACCACGTTCTCGTCTATATCAATCCCCTGGCCTCCTTTGGCGGAATTGTAAAGGCAGACGCCGGAGCCTATAAAAGGCTCGTGTATCTTTTCAAAATTGGACATGGCCGCGGACAAATGCCCTTTCCAGATTCTGAATTTGTTGCCGCTGTATGAGAATGGCCCCTTTATTAACTCTTTTTCCATATTCATTGTTATAGACAGCTCATTAATTTACTTACTTGTTTCTAGATTAAAATATTTATCTAAATAGTTATAAACTGCATCGGTGTCATAATTCTCTTCAAGCAGCGGTGTTATTTTTTTCCAAAAATATTCCAATATGGAAATAAGCTCTTCTGTATTATATTCGGCGGTATATTCTTCTCTGTATTTGCCAGTGAGCTTTTTTATATCGCCCTCAATCGATTTTGATTTTGGATTGTTGTTTTTATCATAAAATAGATTGAGATATAGCCATTGGTAATAATCCGCGGATTCGAATTTTTTTTGTTTGCCCCAGGTTATTCTCTCTATCTTTGATAGCCATACTTCAATTTCATCTTTCCAATGCGATCTGTCTATGCTTCTTTGAAATAGATATAGTTTAATCAGATGCTCATTTATAGAATCTGATAAGTCCATTATTTTGGATATTTTCTCGCCGCGTATTGATGCCCTTTCAACAATTGGAATTGTTAAAATAAAATCCGCAAATCTATCTAAATAGGAAAGCTTCATCTTCTTATAAATGATTACTGATTATATGAGAATATTTTCATTTGGTTTACTCTGCTGTGCAGAGAGTGTCTAAAGAAGCCACTGAGTTCACGAAGTTAACTGGCTTAACTCGCCTATGAACTAATACTAAAATCCGCGCGCTTTTTGGTATATCCAATATTATTCCTTATCTTTGTAATGTCAGTGACAAAATCGAAGACGGGTTCGTATAACGCCAATACGCAGAGGGTATACTCCGTCACGCAGTCTCTTTTTTAGGCATGCTTTCATTTTATATATACATAAAAAAGAAAAGCCAGCGAATGAGACACATCTTGAAATACGGCGACTTCGTAACAGCGGCAATATCCGAAGTTAAATCCGCGCAGCCCGACAAAGAAATAATAGAGGAAATGCCCGAGGAACAAAAAACGGAGATTGAGGCGATAATAGCAAAGCACTTCAATCAGAAAGTCAATCTGGATTCGGCGGCCGAAGCCGAAGAGAAAGAATCAGATGGCGGGAAAACAAACGAAGGCGCGGTTCTTTTGGCCATAACAATCGCCTCGCTCATACCCGTGGCAATGGAAGCGGTCGGCACATTGGGCAACCTGCTTAAGCGGAAATTCGGAATAAACCTGGACGAAAAGCAGATTGCGTGCCTTAGAAAGATTGGTGACGCAATAGAATGCCTTAAGAAGATTTCCGCAGGAAAAGAGGCGGAATTCCTCGGCAAAAAGCACGGCGCGGAAGACTGGAAAGAAATCGGTCAAGAACTGGCAAAGCATTTAGGCACGGGGGAAGAATCCGCGGAGAATATAAAGGGGGAGATTGAACGGCTGCATAAGCTAAGGGACCGCATGTTCGGAAGCGACTTTTCCAAATGGCTTAAAGAAAAGGGGCATCAGCTGCATCACCTATACACTTCTCCGATAAGGGCCGCCCTTTTAGGAATGTCCAAAATAAGCGGCAAAGACTCTAAGCTGAGAGACGAGCATTTCAGGGAAAAGGCGGCAAACATCATATACGCCATAACGATGGTGGGATTGGCCGGCGCAGGAATATGGGAAGGGCTTTCGCAGCTGGCCGGCGTGAAAGATGTCGGCAGCATCATATTAAAGGGAATAGAAAGCGGCGTAAACAGCAGCGAAATAAGAAAGCAGGCTCTCAAGGCGCTTATATCGGCATAGGAAAATATACTAAAATCCGCGCGCTTTTAGCATATGCGATATTATTCCTGTAAAAAGCCTCTCGATCATCGAGAGGCTTTTTTTTATCCACTTCGTCTTCTTCTCCTGCCTTGCTTACTTATTCTCTCTCTTCTCTTGCTTGGCCTCCTTCTTCTCTTGCTTGGCCTCCTTCTTCTCTGCCCTCTTTTCAATCTTGGCTTCTTTCTTAGCCTTCTTTTCTTCTTTGTCCTGCGCAAGCACACTCATCGATGCAAGCATTAACATTCCTAAAATTGCTTTTTTCATATAATTATTTTATTTTTTAATATACCAGCTTATCCGATACATGTATATAAGACTAATGAAAAATGGAAAGGCTTAATATATTTCAAGAATTTTAATATAATACTGAATGAGCCACCTGTTTTTGTTTAATGTCCGCCTCATTTATAACTAAGAATAAGTCTTTAATTATCAAATTTACTAATGAGTAAATCTTCGTTGATGAGTTGGTTGATGAATTAGTTCCATATAAATAATCACTTTAATAATAATTTAACATGTGAAGAAGGCACTCGCTTTATAGATTCTTTCGATGGTGAGGACCTTGATAGCAGCGCTGCTACTCCCCTTAAAGTTGCTTTTAGGATTAAAGGCATGCCAAAAAACGCGCAGATTTTAGTATTTTTCATTAAGCAATACTAAAATCTGCGCGTTTTTTAGTAACTAAAAACAGTGTCTTTAGCTCGCCGCCTGGCGGAAAGATATCAGGCATCGCGTTCGTATCCGCGCCTGCCTGCTGGACGGAAAAATGAAAAAATCCGTGTGTTCGTGTGTTCGAGCCACCTCCCTGCCAAGTATAAAATTTATATATAGAATATGAATGAGATAAAATATTTTAATGATTTTTGGAAACCTTGTGTAGAAGCATTTAACTCACCATCTAAGATTGCTTGGCTTGTTAATAATGCAAATAATCTCTATGGTGAATTTTATATAAATGATGATAGATATGAAATAAATTGTGATGAATGGGGTGATGATATATGGTCATATAAATTCTATTATGATGATAACGGATCTAAAACATCAGAATTGATAGATAAAGATGAAAATAAGTTCAAAACTTTATCCACAATAAGAGAAGGAATGATATTTTTATTGGATAATAAAAAACCAAATGGTATAATAATCAATATAATGGATCAATCTACTTTCGCCCGCGAAAGAGTGCGTGGCACTACAGGTAGAGAATATGTATGGGATAGATTTTCAAGAGAAATATCCAAAAAATATAACTTCGAATATCAAAAAATGGAATTATTAGGAGTTAAAGTATTAATGCTTTGGAGAAATATAACATTTGATAAAATGAATAATGCGGCCTGTTTAAGGCCATTTCCGAAAAAATATCCAATTATGAAAGCACGGATAATATTATAAATGGCCTATGATAGTCGCTGGTTGATTACTTTAATGAAATAATATGGAAATAGAAAAAATATTAAAGGTTAAATTTCTAAAATCAAGTGATTGCATATCAACCACTGGGCAAGAGATTATAGAAATTAATGTTGAGTTTAATCAACTTTTAGATATAATATCAGAAATCGAACTTAAAAAAAATTTATTTGGAAAAAATCTTCACAAAGAAGCATTTACCGGAGTAGATTATCTCGGAAATAAGGTATCTTTTTCTTCTTATGTTGTTTGGCAACACAATGGAAAAATTTATAAGTATAATTTTGATGAAAATTTAATCCCTTTTAATGCTGAATTGATTTCAAGAAATAGAGAGGAAAAAATAAAAAATATAATCAAGTGATAGTAGATTTTTGCCGCATATTCCTTATTTCTTTTCCAATAGGCACCATAGGCAAAAAAGCGCGCGGAATTTGGCATGTATCCTTTCTTATTTCTTTTCAAGCTCTGTCGAGTCGAAGCCAATGCTCTCTAAGCCGCCTGCTTTGCTGGGAACCAAGATGTAGGTATATTTTCCCTTCTGGCCTCTGACTTCGTAGGTCCCAGGGTATTTCTTCGCGAACAGCCCTGATTTGAAGGCTGCTTTGTCTCCAGCGGCGAATGTCTCTGCGACGATTGGCTTGTCCCATCCAGGCACGAGCTTGTCCAATAGGGCCGGATCCAATAGGTCGTTCATAGCCTCGCCGAAGCTCTTTGTCTTGCCAGCTGTCTGAACGTATCTGTCTAAGGCTTGGAAGGCTCCAGGCATCTTCGCCAATTGGCCGCTTGCTTTGGCGCCGCTATATGAAGTCGTGAAGTTTCCTGTAGGAAGCTTTAGGGTTATGTAGCTGTGCTGTATGTTTAGCTTTGGAGCTGCCGCCTTCTTTGTCTTTGTAGCCATATTCGTATCGTTTGTTTGACAAAGATAAGGAATCTTTTCTGATTATACTAAAAAAGCAACAGATTTTAGTATATTTTTTTATATAGGTAGGTTGGAGTCTACCCTATACGTATTGGAGTTATACGGACCCGTCATATACTGCGCGTTTTTTAGTATTAAAAAACCCATAAAAAAAGGAGCAAACGCTCCTTTTATTAAACTCTCTATGTTTCTCCGTTTTTGATAGTCGCCAGACCGGATATTTATAGTAAATTAAGCACTCTTTTTATTAAAGAATTTGGTGCGTTTTTTATACCTTTACTATCTTTTGTTAAATATTTTTCATCATCTATATTATAATCTTCTTCTAATTCTTGTTGAATTTTAAGTAGTTCTTTTTTTATATCAGCTGATTTTTCAAAACCATAAACATTAAATGTATCAACTAATGATGATACTTTTGCCGCAATATTTTTAACTGATGGACATAGTCTTATATTTTTTTCTAATTCTTGTAGAATATCTGAAAACTGTACACATTTAGGATTATTGTTATCATAATCTTCAAATAATTTTATATATTTCATATTTTTTTTTATTTTTATATATTAAATATTAAATACTGTTTTCCTAACTTAAATAAACATGAAAGCCATCAGCAAAAGAGCCACCGGAAAAACCGCAATCGAAGGATCTTATAAATCAGAATTTTCACCTCATCTACCAAAGAGAGATTGAAAGACATAATCGCAGATATTACAAGAATTAACTTAGACACAAGAATTAACTTAGACATATTATATTGATGAATTGCAAAGATAATAATAATACTCCAGCCTACCTACTCGACTCTATCCAGCTGTCCAAAAGCACCAGCGCCTCTTTCCTGATCCTATCGAATTCCGCCTCGCTTTTAACCTTAGAGACCTTAGCCCCGAACTCGGATTTCCAGAACTCCGGAATCCTTTCAGGCGATATGCCTCTTGAAACGAAATCATCCTTTGTCAATGCCGGCTTGCTTGCGTATGGCCTTGCTTCTCTCGGAGCCTTGGCAGGCTCTTCGTAGCGTATGGCCAAAAACTTATCCGGCGTCCATATAAATGCTTTTTCCTTGCCCCAATATGGCGAAGACATCAAGTCTTTCAGCGTGCCGGTTCCGATCAGCCCTTTATCCAACACCAATGCGGCTATCTTATCCACATCCTCAGGCGAGCTCGAGCTCCAGTAGAAATCATCGTATGCGCTGTCTTTCCTAAGATCCTGTATGTGCTCGTTGCCGCTCTCTCGCTCGTATTCCATGCCTTTGTAATACCATTCGTTAGCCTTCAGTATAAAAGACCATCCCAGACGGGCGTCTTCATCTATCATTATTTGATAGATGTTTTTTCCGTATAGGCCTTTGTAAGAAGGATCAAACGCAAGCTCATCCATAAAGTCTATGCAGCGCCTTTTGTCTGGAAAGCCCAGATTTAACAGAGCTTGGTTAAACTCTTCGCTGCCCCAGAGCGGCTTTTCTTTAGGAGTGATTTCAGCCTGCTTATTTCCTCCGAGCAGGTCTTGCTGCGAAAACCTGAAGAATTTCGGAGCTTGGCTGAATTCCTCAAACATCTTTATGTATTTCATGAATTATATGTTATTTTGAATCTATTTGTATTGTAACCTCAACATTAGAAAAATAATCTGTTAAAAAAGTTTGGCTTCTGCTCTGCCTTAGCAACAGTTGCCCCAAAATGTCCTTTAGATGCGCCTAATATATCTTTAATAGTTTCTTTCCAGCTTTCTTTTTTATCTTCTGGCAATGCATTCACATTAACTTTAACAGATAGAAAAGTCTGTGATCTATCTTCTTGCATTTCTTCTTCATAAACTTTTATGTCTTCTGTCTTTAAGCCTAATGCTTTTTTTATTTCTTCTAACTTTTCTTTTGGACAATGTAGGTGGTAGCCTTCATAAGCGCCGCTAAAAGTTTCTTGCCAATTCTCATTAGAGAAATTTTCAAATAAATGTATGTATTTTAATTTTTTCATATTATCTTATTTTTTTATTGTATTATATATTAAATGATTATTATTGATCCAACGAAGCAGTTCTTATTCATAAACGAGATAAGGATTGGAAGAAGCTACAAAGACGTTCTTTTGATAATGCATGAGGCAATGCACCTTTCATTGAAAGTACATGGGTATAATCTTGAAGAAGGCGACACCGAAGAAGACGCAATCACATATGCAGAAAATGTTGCTTTAGAGATATGCGAATATCTAAAGTCGATAGGAATATTGAAGATATGAACCGCCGTTCGAAAACAGCATAGCGGGCTGGCAAACATTCTAGCAACAAACCAATATAAGAAGGTATGGAAAGAGAACTGGACAAGGACGGGTTTAGGGAAATAGTCGGCCGGCTAAGGCAAAGCCTGGGCGGCCTAAGCATCGAATACGCAGGCGACATTTCCGACCTCGGAAACGAAATTGGCATAAAGGTCGGAACCGCGATCGAGGGGATGACCGAAGAGGAAATCTCAGATTTCATCTCCGGCTTCAGGCACGGGGTAAGCCTGACAAACGGCACTCACTAGTGTCTAAAGACACTCTCGCTTTGCGAGTAATATGCTTCGCCGCAAAAAACCGACATAAAAAGCATGGGAATAATAGAACTCATCGGATGTAAAATCGCAGCACGGTCAAAAATGGGAAACGAGGAGCTTTTGGAGTGCTGCCAGGCAGTATTGGACTTCATCGACCTCAGCAGCCAAGAAAGCATGGCGAAGATGGACCGCGAGCTGGAAAAAAACGGCTTTATGACCAGCTACAAAGGCACCAACATGATAGACTTCTTTGATTGGCTGCGCGCGCGGCATGGCCTGTATCCGATTGAAATAAACAGAACAAACGGCGGAATTAATGCAGACTTCTTTAGCGAAGAAGAAAATGGTTCCTCGCCGGCGCGGGCAATGCTGGCGCAGGCAATCAGGGACATAAAGATAGAGAGCTTGCTGAGCCAATGAGAACATCGAAGACGGGTTCGTATAACGCCAATGCGCAGAGGGTAGTGCGCCCTTCAATAGCCGATGCTAAAATATGCGCGCTTTTTGGCATATCCGATTTTATTCCTTATCTTTGAATAGAATCGCAGCAGAAAAAACTAAATTAAATAAGCATGAAAGCCATCAGCAAAAGAGCCGCAGGGCAAACCGAATTCGAAGGATCTTCGAAATCAAATACCATAATAATAAGGTTCTCTGCAGATGATGACGAAAAATCATTGGATATTTTCGGCGTAAAGCTGTCCGATATCCCAAAGGACAAATGGGGCAGCAAACCAGATGAAATCTTCTGCAAAGCAAAGTGGGTAATAAACACCAAAGAGAACGCCATAAAATTCGACAGCCTGTCATTCGGCGTAAACAATTTGGGCGAAAACCCACACTGCGAAGTGGATAAAGAGCATTTGCAGCATTGGCTCCCAATGTCGCAATGCGGCTTCAACAAAAACGAAGTCAATGAAACCGCAATACTGAGTTCACGAAGTTCACTACAGAGTTCACGAAGTTCACTACAGAGTTCACGAAGTTCACTACCCGACAATTACCCCAGAAACGCAATAGTCGATTGGCTTAAATTGATTGCATACTGCTTTTCAAGATAGTGAGCCCTTCGAAGGCAAAAATTAAAAAAGGTCTCGTAGTTCAACGGATAGAATAGAAGTTTCCTAAACTTTAGATACAGGTTCGATTCCTGTCGAGACTACAAAAAAAGATGGAGATTATCTCCATCTTTTTTATTTTTCGTACTCTTTAATCTTGTGTTAAGAATTTTAATGTATTGAGTATCAATCCGTTATATAACTTCTTATGTTTCAGTCCGAATCATTTCATGTTTTGGTTGTTTTGCGTCAGATTTTTCATTAACTTTAAGTATAATAATTATTAGATATAGAATATGAAAAAGTTTAGTTCAACATTCAGAACCAATGAAGTAACTTTATTTTTAGCTAAAAAATTCCCATACGCTAGCACCTCTTTTGCTCAAGATATGGTGAAATATGGTGACAATGTAGACTCAAACATTGTCGAAAACTGGTTTAAAAGATATTTCCCTACGGGTCCGGATATATTCCGAGAAATGGAATGTGAATGTATACAAACAATTCAGTAAAAAAAGTAAGAAAAAGTTTTCAGATGTCTGCGCATGTTCATAAACGGAAAATCTTATATTCGATTACACTACTGAGTTCACGAAGTTCACTACGCACTACTCAAAAAACCAGCTGACCCGGTTTCCTTGCACAAAGTCGTTACCACAACTGCAGGTTCAAATCCTCCAGACTGAAATAAGTAAAAGATTTCATTTTTAAAGAGATTGACATTCTGAGGGAAAGCTTTCGAGGCACATTGGCTAAAAATATACTAAAATCCGCGCGCTTTTTAGTATAGTGAACTTCGTGAACTCAGTACCTGTTCTGCAAAGTAAATGTTCAGCGACATAAGGCTTTTCAAAGCGATCGAAATCGGGACCAGCCAAAAGCCAAGCCAGAATGGGATTTTCGGATCCGATGCCAAAAAGCACAGGGTTTTTAGTATCCAAAAACAGAAATTAGGCATGCCAAAAAAGATGCATTTTTTAGTGCCTTGGGAACCCTTGCCCGGCAAGGGTTTTAAAGACCGCTGCATATACTTGTATATACAAGAGGGATTTTTTCCGCTAAATCAGATAGGATCGAATAGGTTTTCAGCAAATTGATACTAAAAAATGAACGCTTTTTAGTATGGTTTTCAAAACCCGTGCCGTGCCGTGCCAAAATGCGTCTGTTTTTTTGCCTCCTTTTTTTGCGTTTATTTTTGCCTGCCAAAATCTGTTTG
>JACCDO010034461.1_pt1 | contig 17405 bp, 10 predicted proteins | sample 7446101 | NCBI WGS metagenome assembly JACCDO01 (sample SAMN15323440, study PRJNA562643) | freshwater metagenome | isolation source: river surface water | place: USA:Blue River Watershed | collected 2017-08-16 | reverse complement strand
GAGGTTTCCCAAGCATGTTCATCACTGTATGACGCTTTGAAGATAGTGCGTGCAAGATATTAGAGAGTGTGCGAACTTGTTTAGTTTGTCATTGATATAGTGAAAGAGTGAGTTAGTCAGTAATTAGAAGTGTTAATGAATATTTACAAACCCTAACATCACGGTAAATAAAAAAGGGAAAAAAGGGATAAAAGAAAACTTTTGTCTTGTAGACACCTCTATCATGTTAAGTACTCGTTTGTTGGGTCGAGTGTCGCCCACGCAGCATCGCGTAATGTCTACATTGATCAATAAACTCTCTGTTAGTGTCAATGAGCTACCTATGAGGGAAGCAATTAGATATAAAGAAAAAAATATGAAATTTACTGCCACTCAGTTATTAGATCATGTGACATCTCATGCTGCTGGTTTGTTAGAATGGGGGGTTGCACCAGGTGATACGATAGGATTATGGCTACCTGACAAAGCTGAGAAGCATGTATCATTACTATCATGTGCAATGATAGGATGTAAAGTCGTAGATATTGATAATTCAATTGCATCTGTTTCTGAAGTTCGTCAAGCATTAGGTCTAGCACCTGTTAAAGTATTAGTGTTTGATCCAGTTAGTGGCGATTTAGATAAATTAAAATTATTGCGTAAAAGTATACCTGAATTTTTTTGGTATTCAGATGAGTATGGCAAAGAGTTTCATTCCAAACATTTCCCATCATTACAGCTATTTATACACACAGGATTTGATATAGAAAATGGTGCATTAAATTACCAAGATTGTTTTTTGCGTAACAATCATAAATTAGTTCATTCAGTTATGAAAGATCTTAAAGATGATACACCTTTCTATAGTCAAATTACGAAAGATAAGAATGGGGAAGTAGTAGCTAGTCCTGTATTATCGCATGGTAAGGCCTTAGAAGCAGGTGCTTTGGCATACGCTAAGAAAATATTAAATAAAGAATATATTGAACATTAGACTGTACGTTATAATCAACACTTTTACTTCAAACTTAAAATTTCTTGTTCCGAAATGAGATTGTCGTACTTCGCATGCTTTAAGTATTGGATTCTTACTTCTCATTAGAATGTTGTTTAATTGATTCAAAATGTCTTATGACTTGACCAAAACAAACCAGTTAGTTATCTAAATCTCAATACCGGTATTATGGAAAATTTTAGGAAATTTAGGAGTCTTGTCGCTGTGACAAGTGCGTCCTAGGATTGTGGCGCTGTAGCTGTGGGCTAAGCGTTTTTGTTCGTATGCACAACAGTTTGGATAGTTGTTAGGTGCAAGCACTTCGAAGAAAGAAAGAAATGCGACTTCTTCAGTTTCTTATACTGCTTCTACTACCGTTTTGCCGAGGTTCATTCACTGATACCAACTTAAAGGGTAACAATTTACCGCAGCATAAGAGCGCATTTATAGAAAGTAGCGAGAATAAAGTTGACGAAAGCACTAATAATCCTGAGGAAAGTAAAAAAATCAGTAATACTCTTGGTGATTTTGCAGCTGATTTAGCTGCTGGTACAGGTGCAGAAGATTTATCACTGAGTAAACTTCGGGAATCAAATCGACTATACTTTAATATTGTATTTTCCACTCTTGGTATCTCCCCGCACTTTGCAGTAGGTTTAAGATGGTTCTACGGAGATATTATTGATGACATAATCTTTGGGGAAAACGAAAGTAAAACCAAGTCGCCGTACAGTGATTTGCACTTTTATTTGGCACCTGGATTATTGAGTGTTCGATATATAATAAATTTTTTCGATACTGATCCTATTCAAACGTCTCTATTAACTATAATTTACATTTTAACTGATTTAGAATTTTGGTTTGAACTATTAGCAATATTTTATTTTCACGATGTACGTGGCGGCGTCTTTTCATTCTTTTTGAGAATTGGTTGGGCTATTATGATAAGTTTGATTGTTGTTTGTTGTACAGAACCCTTGTTTCTTATTTTTTCGTCGCATGCGTCTATCTTACATTATGTTGGAACCATTTTTTTCTATATGGCATTAATATATCGCGTTTTAATCAGCCAAACAATAAATATATGTAACTACATAGACGGAGCACTAATAACATATAAATATAAGGTTATTTTACAAAAAATCACGGATGAAAAGAAAAAAAGTGTGGTAGTAAATGTATTGAAAAACATAGATGGATCTATGTGGAGTTCATGGAGTCCTTCGCGCCCATGGATCTCTTGGCAGTCATTGAGATCATGGTGGTTAAATGAAACAACTGTTTTATTGCCTGCTTTATGGTCTAAGGAATCTCTTTCAAGCATATTAGATAGTGATGGGATACATTATTTATCCAAAGGGGCAATTGGGTGTGTGTGGAGTGTAAAATACAAGCAAAGTCAGAAATATGTAGCCGTAAAATCAATGCAACTGCAAAATATTGGGAAGTTTAAAAGTGGTGTGGAGATTCTCTCGGATTGGATTGGCACAATATATGGTACGATTCAATCTGGTAATTTTGACGTTGTGAGAATCGATGAAATGATTCAAGTATCTCAGCTTATGTTTAGTGACAAGTATACTAAAACTAGCAGTGCAAAGAAAAAATTTGTGCTTAAAGCTGCAACTTATGAAGTCAAAGCGTTACACGCGGTAAATTCGTTAGATATAAATCAGGGAATACTGAAATTTCACTCTGCTCATATTGAATCATTCAGTGATCCAAATAATGACGGTGATGATAATAAAGTAAGGTTGTCTAGAAGTATAAGTGGCTCGATGGATCAAACGACAGGTTCAACCATAAATGGCTCGTTGGTGCACATTTTAACAGACTTAGTTCAGCCTTTAAGTTTGAACGTATTGGAAAATATGAATGGAACTCAGAGATTAAAACTGGTATACACAATGTTTCGTGCAATTGCTGAGCTTCACTCCGGTGGCATAGTTCATCGCGACTTGAAGCCTGGTAATGTAGGGGTAAGGATAGCAGCTAATGAGCATGAAGAAAATCCTCGTGCAGTTATATTAGACTTTGGATCGGCACATCTACCATACGGAGCGGATCAAATATACAATGGTCATGGTACCAAGCACTATTATTCTCCCGAAAGATTGAAATATATACCTGGTACATTTTCAAAAGTAGTTGGAATTTATCTATCTGGTGCATGTAGTGATGTGTGGGCTGCCGCACTAACCGCCCTTGATATTCTCTCGTGTAGAAAAGTTAAAGCCGCTGAGGATATTTCCAAATTATTTGATGGTAAATATCGCAGTGGTACTAAAAAAGATATTGAAAACTTGTTAAATGATTACATTGATCGACATCCGAGGACATATATGGGTTTAAGTATCGATGTATTAACGCCTCTTAACAGTCCGAATAGAAGTTTATTCATTGACCTATTTTCAGGGATGCTTGAAGTCGATTACAGCAAACGCCTTACGATGAAAGAGGTGTTATGCCATAATTACTGGTTATCTAAACTAGGCGAAGAGTATTTACGCGACGCTATACCAACGGAAAGTGACAATCATTTCAGCACCGATTCCAGTAATCTTGCTATGACACCATCAAATAATGGCAGCAATCCAAGGGTCCGATCAAGTATTAGGGGCAGCAATTCCCGCGCTTCTTTCAACCAATCCCCCCGAATTGCAAAAATATCTCAGTTTTTAAACAAATTTTTTGATACGACATACAATATTAGGTTGCTTGTCGCCATCGTCGAGACAGTAGAAGAAAATTGTCCAGTTCCCAACAAGTTTTTGACGGATCCTATAAATTTAGACACAATAAATAAAATCAAACTAAGTTTTGATCAGCATGCAGTCAATTCTATTCTTTCACACGATCAATTTCTAAATGTCTTGGATGAAACCGGTGTTAGTGAATATGTGAATTTTGATCCATCGAAATTATTTTACCTTTTTGATTTAGATGGTAATAAAGGAGTCGATCGTTCTGAACTATTAGCAGGTATCATTCATTACACAGTTATGAATTTAACAATTTATTAAGTAATTTAATACCCCAGGCTTGTCAATCATTCTGTCGAATTACGTCACATTGGAGACTCGTACAACATTTATTTTCCATGCATTCGATCTTAATGGCGACGGAGTGCTTCAAAGAGAAGAATTCGATCGTATGATGGATAGTTTTATCATGCCATTAAGCAGTAAATACGGCTGGGAAAGTGGATTAAAAATATCGAAGGAAGAGATATTTGATTATTTTGACATTAATAAAGATTCCGTCGTTGAGATCGACGAAATGATTAGCCGCATCGAAGAAACGGAATATTTGCAGCGTATATTTTTTGGTATTAAAGCACACAATGAAATTTTACCTCTCACGAATATAACGGATTATACTGACGTGAAGAGTTTAACATTAAATGCATGGACATCCGTATCACAAACTGCATCAAACATGATGACGCTATTAAATACCAATCCATTGGATAGTATCACAGAAAAGAAAAATGTATAATTACAAACACAAGATATAATAAATTACAATATTTGCATAGGATTATAAGATAATGTGGCACTATCGTTGTCCACAAGCGTACAATTTTCATCTTGTGGTAATTCAATAAATTTTATATCCTCTCCAGCCATTTTTTTATTACCACCCATTCGCGTTAATTCAATGGTATTTGGCGACTCAGTAGAGTCTTCTTCCATCTCCATATCATCTATTGTAACGGCACTCATTGAAACATTGTCTATATTATCTACAACCGCAGATTCTGGCTCCCGAATACATCTTTCAAATAAACTCAAAGCGATTGGAGAAGTTAGGGTCATTGATCCAATAATAAACCACATTATTTGTCCATTTTCTTCTTTATTTCTTGTATCATTTTCATTGAGATAAGTTGATACAAGATATCCGGACAACAAACCTACTGGAATCTTAGCAACAAATAACGGAGCAGTAGCCAATGCCGAGAAAGTGGCTTCTTTTCCTTTCAATGCGATCGACATCGAGTAATCATATACTCTGGGTGACCATATTGCTTCACCTATACTGAGAACAACAACAAATAAAATTACACTCCATAAAGAGGTCGACAATGCTAAAAAAAAGGGACTAATCGCTGAAATATATCCGCCAAGTTTAATCATATCATAATGTTTATACTTGGCACAAAAAATACCTATTGCTGGGCATAAAAATATTATTATGAATGGGTTGATACTATAAATTGTGCCCCTTGGAAATGTTGGTGAGAATTCTCGTATAAGAAATGTTGGCAATGTTGCATCCAAGTGACGAAAAATTGATTTCAAATTAATTAGAATCAAAACAAACCAATTAAATCGCCAGAATGTCGGATTAACTAAAATTTCTTTAATAATTAATATCGCGGATTCTAATGACTGTTTATGACTCTCAACTGATTTCTCATTGCCTATCCCTGAATCTGTTGATACAACCTCATCATTAATGCTTATAACTTCCCCCGTATTTTCATCAATATTTGTATTATTTATGCAAAAATATGTGACTATGACAGCACTTAAAGCAGATACACCAGTTGTTGCTATAATATACCTATTTGCGCTTAATGTATTAGAAGTTCTTTCGCCATGATTTGAACAAAATACATCAACTAAATCTATTGTCGGTCCTGCAAGTAACGCTCCAATGTTCATGACAGAATAAAAAATGGAATAGTAAAAACCACGATTTTCTTTCGTAGTTAACCTTTTAATATAAGTGGTGAGCATCGGTATACCCATAGAATTACTTAATGGCAATAAAAAGAATAATACAAAAAACATGATATACTTATTGTAGCTAAATGCTAATGTAAAAGATGCGATGCATTCTAACGAAAAACCAATCAATAGCGACTTTCTCGTCCCTAATATATCATTTAAACAAGAGGTTAACAATGCATATAAAGTTATTAGGGCACCCCAGATTCCATAGTATAAACCAGCATTTAAATCAGACACTTGGTACTCTGTGTGTAGAAACAAGATAATGATCTGTGAAATGCAAAAATAATTGAAAGAATCAAGAAATTTCAATACTAACGTGAAAATTAGCTGCCTTGATGTAGAACATAATATTTTACACTCTTTTTCTAGCATTTCGTGCAGATTTCCATAATTCTGAATTAAAATTTCTCGTTCATCCACGTCTAAACAATAATTGCTTGCCCTTTGTCTTCAACTTTGTCCCTTATCAACTGATTTAAAAAAAAAATTATCGAAATTTGTAAGCCAGGATGGGTGTGGACAATGAAGTCAAAGATGTTTTTTTGGAATTTCAAACTTTCAAAGTATGCAACAATCACAGTAAATTAAGAAGAATGGGAGAGAATGATCAGTCCCCATTTGCTTTGAATCTGTCAAATATCAAATAATCCTGTCATGCAAGTCCTTTTAAACTTTCATAAGAGAGTATAAAAATTTTGATACTTGAGGAATTTAAAGTAAATGGAGACTGTTTACGATTGAACTGCATGTTATTGTGACTACTAGACACAATTTTATATATATGCTAGCAGTCTGTGGATTGTTTTATTGTTATGAACACAATGCATTTCAGTTTCACTGACGCTAAGATATGGTGCATTTGCCAAAAATGGATACTCCAATGCTTTGAGTCTTACACCTAATTTTTGTCCGACCAAAGTTTGACGTCTATTTAATTGTAGTTCTCCAGTGGCAAATATATTATCGTTTTCGTAAAATATTGAAGAATTCAGAAGCTGGGCATCCGTCGAATTACGAGGAAAATTAAATCTTCCAATTTGCTCAATTTCACTTTTTACATGAATGATAATGTCTTCAATATTACTTTGGACGTATAAATTATTTCGATGAGTCGGCGACATTTCTTTTTGTAACAAAAATAGCTGTTGGATCATTTCTAAAGTGCTGCGTGAAAGCATGAATTCTTCTTCAACTTTTGGTAATTGCGAATTACCCTTAACGTGATGGATAATATCACTATCGTCTCTACCATCATAAATACATACGGAGAATGGGGTAGGAAAATTGACTATTATTGTATCTATGATTGGTCTATTTGAAGTAGAATTTTTAGTGAGGTCAATTAACTTCTGAATTAGTACTTTTACGTCGCCGAAAATAAATTTTAATTGATGCGCAACATTCCACCTCTTAGCAATGGAGTTAGAATATGCAATACTTTGAGAGTTCAAATCAATACCTATATAATTAAAATTTTTATATTGACTTTGCAACTTCAACAAATTAATTCCAAATCCACAACCTAATTCCAATACAATGGGATACGAATTATTAAAATGAAATAGTTCATTGATATCATTGTCATCAGAAAAGCTAAACCCATTTGCTCTTGTCACCTTCGGTTGTCTCGATAAATATGAATACATGGATAAAAGTGGGTAAAGTGAGAATAATGAAAGTTTGGAACCTATAACATCATCTACTGTTACCAACTTTTTGTCCTTAACTAAACTTTTTTTTTGCATCAACAATTCCTTAAGAGAATCAAATTGTTCATTCCTCAATCCACTAATAGCTAACTTTTCTAATACAGTAATGACGTCTACTAATCGACATGAATTTCTGTTACCATATCGGAGTAATTCTTTCGTGGAGACTTTAAATAATAGGTCATACAATTCACTGTCACAAACTCCACATAATGCAAAATTAAATGCAAAATCAGCATACTTTCGTCCAATTTTATCGGTGATGTCATGAGTCAGAAGATTGCTCAAATAATTCTTTACAATCTCAATCTCAACCTCGGTAATATCGTTTTTTTTTGAATATTCCATAAGATTAAGAGGTTCAATTTTCTTTTTCTTAAATTGCCAAGATGATTGTGGATAATCAGTAACAATAACGTCATAATTCGACTCTAACAAATCCTTGATAGAATCTGCTTTAATAAAATCTTTCTCCTTCCGATACAAATTGCGTGTTGTTACCATCTCCTCAATCAATTTTACATTCAACGCGTAAGCAACAAATACGATCCCGATAACTAGGAGGGTCATCAATATTGCACTATTGAAACTCATCTTTACATTACTACTACAGTCTGTTACTAGATTCTACCTAGAGGAGTAACAAGACTGTAGTCACTGTCTGGCAGAGACACTGGTGTCTCACTTCAAGGCAGTCTGGAACTGAGAGTCTGAGACCTTATGGGGCCGGTCAGTTTTCCAAAAATCGGAAAAAAGGAATTTTTGTCATCTTAAACGAAAAATGGACCGAAATCAAATTTTATTTGGTTACCAAAATCACGATTTTCCATGCACTTTTATGTTTATCAAAATCGTTTTATATTAGAATTTCTAACTATTGCTGGCCTCATGAATCATGTCTTCCTAACCGGTACTTTATTTCATTGAAACCCTTTGTTAAACTTAAACTAAAAGTGAGGACTCACGTCAATTCACTAGTACTACTACAAACTCGTTTTGTTTGATAATACTTACAAGATTTGGATATATTAGGTCCGGATTTAGTTACTTATTAGTTACAAAAGAATTTCTTAAAAGTTTTTGCGGTCTTGTGCCAAGCTTAGAGTATATGGCCAATACATTGAGTTTTCGCCTTGATTGTATATTAAACAGTTATAATAGGATAGTACTGTACTGACGGAACCGGCATCGCTACCTTTTCAAAAATTGAAAAATTCAAAAATCGAAGAAAAGTGGTGCCAAATGGATCTAGAGGACGCTAAATTGGTGCCTTCAGAAGACTTCCCTAGGTAAGTGCCACCCTTGTTATTTGCGCGATTTATTTTTTGATTGAATCTCATTCTAAATAATTCTTTAGTACGAGTAATGAAATGGATGTAGTTAGTGGTGCAGCAACTGAAGGCGATAGTCTTGATGCTAAGGTATCACAGTTTACAGAGTTACAAGAAGCAGTGGATACCGAAAAGATTGATGATCATTATAATGCCATCAGTGAGCTCGAATTATTGCCTTTACCTACAATACCAGTAGATAGTGACAGAAGAAAAAATGCATTATTTTCACGTGAATTTATTGTAGACCAACCGGTAAATTAACTTTATAGTATTATTTACACTCGTCATACTCATGAAAATCTATTTATCTTTATAGAATTTGGATATCACGGCTATAGATATTACAGCAACTGGATGCTATGTACTAGTTGGTTGTGGTAATGGATATATTTTACTTTTTGATATGTCTCAACCATCTCAGAAAGGATTACTTGTTGGTCATATTCAGGCAAAAGGTCTTCATACTAATTTATTGATGACATTAAAGATTACAGAAGATTGCCGATATTGTTTTGCTGGAGTTATGAGAGGATCTAGTGAAATGTTAGCGATAGACTTAGGTAGGTTACCTGTGTGGGAATCTGGAGTAGGAATAGTCAAAACGCGGCCTGTAACAAACAATAAATATTTATTGAGTGACTTGGTTTCAACATTATCCCATTCCGATGCAAAATTACGCGGTTTTGGTGCAGCTGTAAAAGTTGGAAATAAATCGATCTATCGATTAGTTTGTGGTAAAGGCATTAAAAATGTGCACATATGGCAATTTACCCCACCAAGTGCAGATTATATTGAGGGAAGCGTTTCTAATTCAAATGGTAAAGCTGCACAGTGGACTTGTATGTATGATGTAGCATCAAATGGTAATACCATCGAATGCCTAGGATTTAGAGATAATGGTATGAAAGTGATTAGTAAAAGTGCTGCGGCAAACGTTAGACTATGGGACATTAGTCAATATGATAAAGACCCTACGGCTAAAATTACGTACGAAGATATTCCTAACAGTAATGACATACGAAGCTTATCGGATACGTATGCATTTGGTGGTACATACGACTTCGCAGTTATTAATCTAGATGCTCCTAAGACAGCAAACAGAGACTCATATGAAATCCCTTCAAGAAGTAATTACGAAGTTAATGATGATAGTGGTCAGAGAAGAAAACGCATGATGAGACAAATTGACTCTGTAATAGGCACCAATGATGCTAAACATGTACTTGCATTGTGCACAGATGGCGGGGTATTATATTTCAAGTATAACAGTACCATCGAAGGTGCTAATGTGACCCGAAATGATTTTAGTCTCATTGAATTTGCATCACTTAACAGAAATCCTGGAGTTGACAGCATTTGGATTGTTAAACGTGTTGGTTACCATGGTGACGTCGTCATATTACGCGCACTAGACGGAAAATTATCAGCTGACGGTGTTGAAAATGCGAAAAATAATGGTTTTGCTAGCATTAAAGTAGATTTATTGTCCGATGTTGCTCCCGATGAAGTATCACGAACAAATCTACCTGTAGCAGGCGACATGGAAGCTCAACCTGTAGTTGTTGGTGGAATAAATAATTGGAATCAACATGGATACTACTATGATCCAAGTGATCCACCTAATAAAGTTAAAACTATAAAGATTGAACGTGTTATTAGTGGTACAGCTATAAATCAAGATCGTGTTAATAATAGTGCCACCAAAAAGGTGGAACATACGACGAAACCACCATTGGGCAATACGAAAAAGAAAGGTGAAAATGACAATGAGAAATCTGTGATTAAAGAGTCAAAACCACCAAGAAGTTTGAGTAGCGCGACCAAGACTCCACTTGATCGCATACATGGCAGTAATGTTAGAGATACAACAATTTCTCCCGCCGATAGATTAGCTAATCCAACTGGTAGCGGGGTAAAACGTCCCCGAGAAAAAGACTTAGAAGTTGTCACACAAATCGAGCATCGTGTAACGTCAGAAAGGGTTAAATCGGAAAACATGAAACAAGTTTATCCAGTTTTTGGTGAGATAATTTTGCCTCCATTACCAAAACGAAAAATTATTTTATCAACAGAGCCACCACACCAAAGTAAGTATCATAATATCGACATGCCAACACCAAAAGTTTTATATCGTGATGTGAGTGTAGCCAATGCTAATGAAACAAGTGATGCCGTTTATGAATGGTATAATGCATGTAAATGTGCTGTAGGAACGGATATCTTCAGTCAATGTAGTATCACACCTCAATTCGGTATAAGCGGCATACAACAAATTGGATCCATATTAGTACAGCAAGATCAATTGCGTAATGCATTTTTAAACGACATACTAAATCTTTATAAAAATAAGGGGGGTGTCAACTCTTTCGGATCTGAAGTGGACAAATTAATACATTCTTATAAAGCTCTGGTCTATTCCATGCTCATGCGTCAAGTCGTCGATTTAAAAGGTGCTATTGCCATGGATAATATTTTTGACGCTACTATTGACACACCAGTAACGGTTCCTAATATAATATTCAAGCACGAGAGTATTTTTAACACAGCTATGAAATTAGTTGCAAATTCTGTGTAAGAATGTGATAGAAAATATTTAGTTTACGTAGGTACAGGTTATCAATTATGTATTATATACTTCACCGACCTGTATATTTTAAATTTCCGCGTATATTTTAAAGCATTTATATCTTCTCTCCTTTCATCTCGTCTCGTTTGAACAAAAAGAAGGTGCAGCGCAGCGGAAAAAGATTGAAAGATACACAACAATAAAATATAATTAATTATGAGTTCACAAACCTAATCATCCATGTCTGTAAAGAAATAATTGCCAGCTGTCTTTTGTTCCCTGTCTTTAATACTATCCATCTTGTTGATTCTAGGTCTAAAATTTGTTGGATCACGACGGAAAGTAATGTTTAATTGTTTTAAGAACGTATTCATACCGGGTATTAATGCTTGTGGTGTATGAGCATAAGTTTCTTTACCTGGAACACCATCATATACAATAACACGGTCAGCTAAGTAAGTTGCCATAATAAAATCATGCTCAACAACGAATGCAGTCTTTTTCGAATGCATAATGAATCGTTTTATTACTTTACTAGCGGCAATTCGCTGTTCACTGTCCAAATATGCCGAAGGCTCATCAATTAGATAAATATCAGCTGGTGTGCCTAAACACAATACAATGGCGACTCTTTGTAACTCACCACCTGACAAATCTTGGACGCCGTTATCAATGATAGCTTCCATACTCATTGGTTTCATCACGTCCGAACTAAATTGAGGATGTACATACATATCGCGGACTTTCTTATGCAATAACTCACGAACAGTTCCTTGGAATTTAGGTGAGATTTTTTGTGGTTTAAAGCTAACATTTAGTTGCGGAACGCCTAGTGACAGTGCTAGTTCCATATCTCCATCAGCTTCAGCTTTCGCCGACTCGTCTGATTTTAATAAACCAGCCATCATTCTGATAAAAGTGGTTTTACCAGTACCATTTTCACCGAGCATTACAACGATTTCTGAATCACTAAAGTTGCCTTCTTCTACATGTAATATAAAAACTTGGTCACCATTACCAGACATTGTCTTGGTCATACTTGGATAAGTATAATGTGCAGAGCGACCAGGATCATCAAATAACTCAGTATTACTGGACATTTTAAAGTTTAATTCTTCATCACGGAAGCGTAAATTTTCAGTTGGTACAAAACCGGCTAAGAATATATTGATGCCTTCACGGACAGAGAAAGGCATGGTAACTACACCGTACGCTGAAGGTGTGCCGTATAAACAACATATGTAGTCAGATAAGTAATCCAAGATTGCTAAATCGTGCTCTACAACTAACACATATCTAGTTCTACCTTCTTCTGTGTCATCACCAACAAGTGATCTGATAGTAGTTGCTGCTTTCAAACGTTGTTTAACATCTAAGTATGATGATGGTTCATCAAACATATAGACATCTGCTTTTTGGACGACAACTACACCGATTGCAAAACGTTGGAGTTCACCACCTGATAATACTTCAATATCTCTATCAATCAAATGTCGTAGATCTAATTCGCCCATGACCCAATCCATGTATTCTGGTCCTCTTTCACATTTAGGCGCTACAATTTCACCAACTTTACCTTTAACCGCTTTAGGAATTTGATCGACATATTGTGGTTTTACAATCGCTTTTAAATTATCTTCTAAAATACGAGTAAAATAGTTTTGCAATTCCGATCCTCTAAAATGTACTAAAATCTCAGCCCAATCTGGTGGTGTTTCATATTTTCCTAAATTAGGTTTTTGCTTACCAGCTAATATTTTTAATGCAGTTGATTTACCAATACCGTTTGTACCAACTAGACCAAGTACTTGTCCAGGTCGAGGCATTGGTAAACGATGCAGTTTAAATGAATTAGGACCATATCGATGTGTTTGTTGACTGTCTAACGATTTTGGTAAATTAATTATAGCTATAGCTTCAAATGGACATTTTTTAATACAAATACCACAACCAATGCATAACTCTGGTAGATATTAAAATAAATGAGGTAATTGTGGTAAAAATATCATGATTACTATTTACCTTCCGAAATGTAAGCTAATTTGGAATTGGGTGCTACTTCAATACACTGTTTACCCAATTTTACAACAGGGCAACTTCTTTTGCATTCTTGACGGCATTTCTTGGGCTTGCACTTGTCCTCTTTGATGATCGCAACACGCGTTAACTTCTCCGCCATCTTTACGGCGCACTATCTCACGTACTGTCGTCAGGTGCCCTGCAGTCTCCATTAAAAAATTCAATTAGGGATCACGAGTAAATTAATCTAATCCGTCAAAGTAGGAGTATGTAATAGGCATAGATGGGCGATATTGATGTAAGATTAACACCCTGATGCTTATTGCAGTTTATGTGTAATACATGTGTGGAATCACAAATAATTCCACAAGAATTTAAGTAATTATATCAGCTAGTGCATCTGTCGCAGCAAATCGTATGTTTATAGATGCATGGCTTCCTCAAATTATTTATATTTCTAATGAATCCAAGTTGGGCCTTTTTTATCGTGACTACACTGTGGAGTTAAATTGTGGTCGTTGAAAACCGGTACGGCGACGTAAAAAGTTTTAAGGTTGCACAGCTTGCATCTTGCAACGTGCTGATGCAAACAAGTGAAATGTCTGGTCAATGCAATTACAGAGCAAACTATACTATATTTTGTTTTGTAAGTGAGTTATAATAACCGTTCTTACTGCCGGTTCCAATTATCCCTACTGATCCCTGACTCAAAGCGAAGACAAGAAATATAATAATTTAAATTATTATGACAGTGAATGAATATAATAATAATAATAACAATGTCCATTTTTTTACACAATTGACTATTTTTTCAATACAAAACCACGCATACAACATACACTCCTGTAAAATGATAAACTATTCAGTGCTTTGAATAAAATAAAGCATCTATAGCTTTTGTTCCTCTATCTATTGTTGTTACTTGCATTTCCTCTATTATTATTCCACACAAAATTGGGATCAAATTCGACTGCATCTAATCTTAAATCTTTAAATGCAAATAAGTCATCCGTCCTTATGTCTAATGATGATACTGGCAATCCTAAAGAATTTGGAGGTTGCGCTTGAACTTGAGATGCTTGAGCTAAGGTTACATTACGGTAGGACGGTAATTGTGCACCAATATTCTGATTTGATACCATGTTATAACCTTGATTGGGTTCACTGCTATAAACTGGCATAGGTTGATGTCCGTATGGAGGCTGTGGAGTATATAATCTTGATCTTTGATCTTGTTGCTGAGAGTATTGCATATGAAGTTGGTGTGGTTGCTGTGCTGGATAATACTGATGTTGTTCAATACCATAATTATGATCTTTATTTGGAGGACCGTAGCCCGCAGAAACCCATTCATTTTGAACTCCACCAGTATGACCTTGTGAGTTAGCTGGCATATGAACCACTCTTCCACCTAACATAGCATTATTAGGCATTGCCTGTTGTTGTACGTACTGCTGCTGTTGCTGCTGTTGTTGGTATTTATGATGCATGTCACTATAATGTTGCGGAGGCATCATATTGGTAGTGGGCACACTCATTAGTTGATCTGGATGTAAATGAGAAAATGAATTAACTTTCACATCATGTAACCCACTAGTATTTGTTCCATCTGTATTACTGCCAACAGCTGATAACCAATTGATTCCTGTTAACAACGATGTTTGTTGCGCTTGTGTTGTGGCTGTACTTTGAGTACCCCAAGCATTAATACCACTATGACCAACAATGCCAGCATTACTAACACGATTTACACCAGAAGTTGCTGGTGGTAAAAGAGATTCTGTAAATCCTGTATTATTTTGACTTGGATTAAAAGAAGGTGATTGGTCATATGAATTAGATCTACTATTTCCTTTACCTTCTAGTCTAGCCACGTTGTTAACACTTGCACTTGCATTTACACCCTCATGTGATAATGGTAAATCGAAATTTAGATTTCCAGACAATGGTTCTTCCCAATCATTCGCAACAGACTGACTTTCATAAATTTGGTCGATTGATGACGATGTAGATTCGTCATCTACTTCACTTCCTTTGACAGCTGCTGCGTACGAGAACGCTGGTGTAGACTTAATTCCACTTGCCCCTAATGGTTTCGTTTTGGAACTAGCAGCGATGTTTACATTATATTGTGCCGCAACTGATTTGACTGGTTGACTAATGGGCTTTGCAGTCGACGGCACTGAGATTTTACTATTCACTACAGCAGGACGTACGGATGAGGTGACAGTGGAACTCGTTACAGACACTGTACTTTGAGTGATACTAGACACAATTGGTGATGTGCTACCAGGGGGCAATTTTGCTCTAGGTATTGCTCGTTTAACTTCAACTACTTTACCATCTATTACATGCTCCTTCTCTGCACAAACTGCTTCGGCACCTTTCTCCAATTCAAATACAATAAATCCAAAACCTCGAGACTTATGCGTTTCTCTATTAAACATGACTTCGGCAGTTAACACTTTACCAAATTTTTCAAAGTAACTCCTAAATTCGGCATCTCTAGTATCATAATGTAAGCCACCAACAAATACTTTGTGATATGCATATTCATCAGAATTTATACGTGGATCATTAGCAAATTTACTATCTTGTTGCATGGATGCTTGGGTTATAGTGGTGGCTACTTGTGTAGATAGTGCACTACTTGCTTTGTTACTTGATACATTAGTCGCTACACTATTTGACTGATTGACATTACTAACATTATTTGACGCTACCATTATTGATGCACTTACTGCTTTCACAGGGACTGAAGGTGCTGTAACCGATTTTGCGGTCACTGTTGAAGCCACGGGAGTTGGTGGTGATATAGTAGGAACTTCTTTTGGTACATCCGACCTTGGCACTGCTCTTTTTGCTTCAACTTTTCTGGAATCTATTGTATGTGGTTCGTGGGCTAATGCATTATCTACAGAATCTATATCACAAAATGTTATAAACCCAAATCCTCTAGATCTGCGTGAAATTGGGTCTTTCATAACTACCGCGTCTTGTACGGCTCCATATGCGCCAAAATATTTTCTTAATTTTTCTATAGGGATATCGTAGATTTTTAGAAATAATTCATGATAATGTGAATCGATTGATTCTTACCGTCATCAGTGCTGTAACTTAAACCACCAATAAATATTTTCCTCTGCGACGCAGCATCAATATTACTATTACTACTACTACTCATGATATCCTAATGTTTTACAATTATTTTGTGAAAACAGTGTATTTCTGTCACCAATTGAAAACACTATGCTTCACGCACTGATACTTGTACCTATCCGATGAAACCTGGCTTCTGATGGGTACACGCAGCCTGTTTCAGCCACGAAAACTGCGAGTTTCACAGATCCAGTTATGGTTTCCGACGTGCTCCGGATGAATCTTTTCTTTTCAAAAAATGGAAAAATGTTAGGGTTTACCTGTATCAATCAATTCATTAAAATTAATTCATCTAAGTCTTCATATTGTCCCTTCACTTAATATCATAATTCGCATAGTATTATCTGTTTTATTATGTATTTTCTTCTTCTTATTATTATTATTCCTATTATTATTATCATTATTAGTATTTTTTTAAGTCTTACATACAGATATCACAATTTGTACACTTAAAATTTCTGTTAATTTCTACCTATCATTCACGCAATGGATTTGTGTAGCTTATATTTACAAACGTGTAACGCTCAATACATAGTATTATTCATTCCTATGTTACATTTGGTTACTAATACTTTCCCAGACTTTATGCACACCAGATTACATATAGGTATCGGGGCTATCGAAAGACGAGTAGGTATGTGTACACAATTGGACAGAATTGTCGTTTAAATGAACTAAGGTCCGGGTTCAGTACCATCAACTGACCCTAATACCAAAAATTTAGCCAAAAATTTAGTATTGGTTCGGTTTTTGCCGTGGAATTAAGGTTTAACTCACTGACTCACTCACTCGTACACAGGCTCGCTGATTTGCGCTTTCCTCGTCCGCTATTTCCCACTAACTTATTCTCTCGTAGTCTAGATGGTGCATACCCATAATCCAACCCCCAGTTCTGGTGTGAAT
>JACCDO011912106.1_pt1 | contig 17412 bp, 16 predicted proteins | sample 7446101 | NCBI WGS metagenome assembly JACCDO01 (sample SAMN15323440, study PRJNA562643) | freshwater metagenome | isolation source: river surface water | place: USA:Blue River Watershed | collected 2017-08-16 | reverse complement strand
CGGTCTGTTGGTTTTTCACGCCCCATCTGGACTCGTAATAATTTGTTTACCATAAATCCAACATAATATGCTTTGTTTAAAAAATTGTCTTCACCCACGTGAGGTAAAAAATAATTCATTAAAATATCTTGAACAGCAGAGATAGTTTGTCTTTTAGTAAATTTAGCTATAAATTCAAGAGCGATTTGTTGAGTGAATATATTATTGGCATCATGAATGGAAGGAATAAATAAGTCAATCATATTAGAGTTAGTTTTAAGGTCTAATAAACAATATTCAATAATAGATTTATCTGAAACAACTCCTAATGCTCGCATAAGAATAAATAGTGGAATAGGTTTTTTAACATTAGGAATGTCAATAACAATTTGATTGTTAGTATATGAAGCATCAGGAGCTATAATTTTAGCGGAGGTATATCTAATAGGTTTAGAACTATCTTCAGATACTGAATGAATCTCACAAGAATAGCTATATAATTCATCTTCTTTGTATTTTCTCACATAAAGCATATTATCTCCAAATTTTTCTTGACTAACAATAACTTTTTCTTTACCGGAAATAATAAAGTATCCACCATAATCATTGCGACATTCACCCATATTAAAACGAGCTTCAGTTGCAAGACCTCTTAAAATACATAAATTAGAATGAAGCATAATAGGAAAACGTCCTAGATATATTTTTTCATACGTTTTAGTTTCTTCAACCTTTTGTTCTCCATTATAATAAATAAAATCAACATCAATATCATAATGAATTGTAACACCATAAGTCATATTTCTTAATCTAGCATCATTAGGATACATATAATGAGGATATGGTTTTCCGGTTTCTTCGTCATATATAATAGGTTTTCCAAAATAAAGTTTAGAGCCATCTTTTCCCCCGAGATATATTAAACATTCACTGGGATTTTCCTTATCGCCAATTTTGACAGCCTTTGCTTTAGTTTTTTTGGTTCCAATTTCTTCACCGGCAGTTTCAGCAGTTTCCGTTTCACGTTCAATAAATCTGATTGGATTATTTTCACGAAAAATTTGAAAAATGCCTTTACTAAAAAAGTCGTTATAAGAGTCTAAATGATGTGCAACTAAATTGTATGGATTGTCTTTAAAATATTTGTCAATCAAATTCCAAGCGATTGTGTCCATTATATTAATATAATGTTATTTTTTTATAATGTTATAAATTTATAATATTATAAATAATCAAATAAATAACTAAATAATAAAATAAAATAGCAAGATGAATATAAATTTGGATTATAAATTATACATAATACTTATGTCCATTTTGGTGCGTTTGTTTCTTTTATAACTTGTAAAATTAAAATTGAATATATTTATTTAAAGTACTTAAAGACAGAAATGAATAAATGACGGATTTCGTTCACAAGTTTACGAAAACTTATCAAATTATTTCTGCTACCTGTAAAGTATTAACCAAAATTGATTGGCGTGGAAATTATATTATAGATAAAATTTTAGACAAGGAGTTAGAATATATCGGTGAAGCTAGAAATGTTGAACAATATTTTAAAAGATTTATTGAATTAGTCAAAGATCATGTATTTAAAAAAGTATCTAATATTAATACAGTCAAAATGAACGTTAAAGGATTTGATGAAACAATTAGCTTACATTACTTTGTCAGAGAAATTGGCAAAATTTTGGAAAAGTTTATTAAGCTTGAACTAACAAAAAAATACCCACAGTTTACACACAACATTAATAAACATACTATTGATTTCAATAAAACACTAGTTATTGAAATCACTAATAATGATAAAACTATATTCATAGCTAATTTAACCGTTGAACCTTTTCTTTGATTTATATGCGTTTTTTACTCTTTCGTTTGTTCTTATTTATACGACGACTTGTTTTATTTCTTTGTGAACCCATTATTTTAAATATAGTCCATGGTTGCTGAGGTCTATCCTCAAGATATGGTAGTAAATACTCCCATACTCTATTTTCACTACAAAATTTTTTTGCGTCAAATGGAATTCCACATGAATTACCCCAACGTAATGAAAATGACATATTTTTTGTCATTGTTGTATCTACAACATTACCATCTAAAGCACCACGAGGTTGAAATGGTTTTGGTCTTGAAGGATCTGACATATATTCTCTAGCATCTAACTCATAATGAGAACAACAAGTTCTTGAACAAGGATTTTCTTTATTTAAATAAACATCATAATGGTCAGATATAATTTTTTGAGCTATATCAATATTTAATTTTCCTTTATGTTCATCCATCAAATCAGCTAAACGCACTTTACGAGCACCTTGATGTCTTCTTAAATCATCAATACCTGTATTAACACATTCCAAATTACGTATTCGTGGATCATATGGAGCATTAAATCCGATAAAATAACCATTAGAAGTGCGTTCAGTTTTATGAAAACGTAAACCCAATTCTATTCTCATTATTTCATTTTTGTTAGTATCTCCAAATAACCAAGAGTTTGCATAATCTCCTGAATTTCCATCTAATAACATTCTTTCATAATCATCCAAGTTTTTACCATATTGCATCGCATTACGAATACGACAAGAAATTGGAATATTATTTTCATAAGCAATAAATCCTCCAATTGTCGTTTCAGTTCCTAATATACCAGCAGATGTAACAAAAAAATCAGTTCCTGACCAAATCCAACCTGGAAATCCCATCATTAAAATACGATTTCCATTTGTTGGTTTTAGATCAACAACAAATCTTGCAAACTGACCATCTACGAAATTTGAAAAATTATTATGAGCACAAACTATTTTTCCATCAGCAGTCCAATCTCCAACAGCAATAAAAGCACTACAACGTTCTTGAGCTCCCCCGCCTTCTCTAGATGCTACTGTATTTGACACAGCACTTCCCTTTACAGCAATTGCCTCCTCTTCTGGCATATTTGCCCACCAACTTTCAGTCAACGTAAAATAATTATTCCAAGCAACTACTTCATTAACATTCATATTAGAGCCTTCAGCAAAACCAAGCATTTCTTCATAAAATTCAGGAAATAATTCTTGTATTTTTGGAGTAAAATACTTTTTTGCTGCTTCAATAAAAAATTCCCATTTTACACCAAAATCTGTATAAATAATAAAATCTAACACACGTCTAACTTCTTTCATATCTTTTGCTATTAGCTTACCATAAGCATAACCACGTTCTTTAGGATTTCCCTTAATTGAAACATATGTCCATCCATTTAAATCATAACGGATTCCATTTTTTACTTTAATAATATTTGACATATAATAACAAAATATTATTTTTTTAGTATATTATTCTATGATATTGTAACTCTTTTCAATGTCTTATAACTGTATTCAAATACATCATATAATCTATTATTACTATATATAGATTCTTCTTTATTATAAATATTATTATAATCATCATATTTTTGAACAAAAGGTTCAATTCTATCAAATAAAGAACAAATATCTAATGAATTACCTGGAGTATAATAACCTTCACCATCAGTTTGATTACATAAAGCAAATAAACCACCTAATTCAAAATAATTCAATGCATTTAAAAAGGATAGATTATAACATGTTCTAATAAATATATTAATGGTTTGATCTGTTTTTAAACCAAATACATTTGGTTTAATATTATCATTTAACAATATATTTTTTAAATTATTTATATATTTCATGTAATCATAATATTCAGAACCCTCTCCAATCCAGTTTTCATCTCCTTCTTTAATATTTTTATATAATTCATTATCTTTTGAGAATTTATCTTGAATGTAATCAAGACTAGCAAAAATAATACTTCTCCTTATTTCATTCCAATGTCCATATGAACATCCAAAAGAAGTTTCTCCGCATTGAAAATCAACACCCATTATTAATATAATAAAACATCTTTAAATAGTTTTTATATATAATTTTTATATACTTATGGATTATAAACTTCTTCTATTTCAGCATATTCAAGTGGATTTGTTGATGGATTAACTAGTGTAGAATAACGACGAGTATCTAAAGTAGCTGATGCTTCATCTGGACTTGCTGAATTAGGATGTTCTGGAATTGGAATATTAAATACCTTTGATACTAAATGTAAGAAACTAACAAAGAAGCCAAATAAAATAATAAAGAATGCTACTATATCACTACGTGTTACTTTTTGTTTTAAGTAAAATTGATTTATTAATAGGATCAAACAAAATTGTATAATAATTAATAAAAATGTATCCTGAGTTGGAGTAACTAACTCGTATTTATGTCCAACCATAACTGTAAATGTCATTACTAACCAATCTAACCACGCAAAAGGTATAGCCATTTTATACGCTTCCCACATTGTTAAATTTTTATATGGAAGAGTTACAAATTGACCCCACATTGACAAACTTTGACCCAATATAAATAAAAATAAAAATAATACATAATATGGTAATTTTTCAATATTATAAGAATAGTCCATTATATATTATATATATACTTTTGATAAAACTATATATTCTTAAAGTAATATATACACAATGAATTTTGTATTAACATTTTTATTATGGCTTTTTCTTAATATTATGATTGGACTTACTATGGATTTTGCATTATTTACACAGACTACACCTGAAATGAAGGACGCTAATATATTTGCCAAAATTTTATCATCTGAATTTTGGGCTTCAATTGAATGGATGTTTTTAATTCCTGCTAATCGTATTGGTAACACATTTTTATCTGCGGCACAAATATCTTTATCATCATATGTATTTGACTTTTTAGCGCAATTATGGTCTAATGCGTATTGGTTAAAATTACCTACGACAATTGATGATTATGTAGGCATGTTTTTAATCTTGTTTGGTATGTATGCGGCAAAATATACTGTTTTTGGATAAATTATGATGAAAACCCAAAAAATAATGGTTGATCATCTCCTTTAGGATAAGGAGAATCAACTCCTAAAAATCCACTTCCTGAATAAATCATATTACCATTTTTCGTATTTATTCTAGCTGGAGGAGTATAATTTAACTGTGAACCCTTATCACCTCCTAAAACTCCACTAATACCAATATTGCTTCCACCTGGAATTCCAATACGACCTCCAATTCGGCCACTAAATGTTTCACGTATTGGATTCCCAAAGATCATATCCATTGAAAAAACAACCACTAAAAATAAAAATAAACTTAAAATAGTTTGTATTTTGGTCATATTTTATATATAATCTATATAAAATATTACGTTAAAGAATTTACATATTTAATTTCCACAATTACACTTTTTGCCACAATTACAGTTACCACACATTCCTTCCTTCTTATTTTTCTTTTGATACATCATTACCATACCCATTATTACAAAAAGCATAATAAATGGTAGTAATACTAAGAACCAAGCAATACCAGAGTGTCCGTCTTTACACATTAAATTCAAAACCCAAGTCCAGAATAATATATAAATTATTTTAACAATAAAAACTGCTATACAACTTGGAACACGGCAAGAAAACATTCCTAAAGTATATTTTTTAGAATTTCCCATATTTTGAATTGCTGAAATAACAATTGCTAACGCAGAAATAATAAAATACACATAGGAAGGAGTACACAATTGACTTAATTTAGTTGGAAAAGCCATATTATGTATTATAGTTAGAAAATAATTATATTATAAATCTATTGTTATTTAGTGACCCTGTTAGTTGTCCTTTGTATGGAGAAGGGTCTACAGGTGCTTTATATCCATTTAACGCATTATATGCCGATTTAAAATTATAACTAAAATCTCTACCTAAATTTACTAAATCCTGTGGAATAAGTCCACCTCCTCTTTTAGAGTGAGAATCAGAATTAGATTTTTTATCGTATCTATAACCGCCTACCATACTATTTTTAGTCAAATATCCTGCTCCATTCATTGACATTTGCTGTTGAGGATCGTTATTAGTATTATAAGGCTTAAAATAATTTCTATCACTTCCAACTCCATTCATAGCAGGCCATTTTAAATCAGGTCCCCATGGTTTACCAATTGTTGGACCAGGCATAGGCCCAATTTGTTTAAAAAAATTGCCTCCAGATTGGACTGGTCTTTGTCCACAAACACTACATGTTCCTCCATTTTGACCTATACCTAAAATAGGTTGATAGCCTTTTAGTGGAGGTGAAATTATTACAGGTTCATTTAATACATTTGGATAAGAAGCAATATCACCACCAAATTTATTCATTCCATTCCAAGATAAAGGTGATATAGGACATCTACAAGAACCACAACCTTGTCCACCTTTTTGTTTTTTCATACGACGATTTAAATAACAATTTCCTGGACAAGGATGAGGGCATTTACAATTTGGGCCACAATGGCAATTTGGTCCACAATTTGGACAAGATTTATTAGCTAAAGTAGAAAAAACTTTTGAACATGATTTTTTACCCTTTTTAGAACATCCAATCATTACCAAAGTTTTTTGTTTTCTGGTTCTATTTCCTCTATTTCTGCGTTTATTTGTCTTTCTTGGCATTATATATATATACATTTAGAAAAAGTTTTGTTTTATAAAGTTTTATTCAATATCAACGTGAGTAAGCATATGACGACGACAACACATTTTAGTCAAATTTAATTCATCTAAAACTTCCCCTTCTGGAGTTTTAGTGCTATATTCCGGAGTTAAATAAATCACTTTTTCAACATGTAAATCTCTTGTCATTTTTCTCTTTCTGACTTCTTCACAATAATAACGATATTTATCGGCAAGCACAGTGCCACAAGTAAAGCATTTAATAGGAATGATCATTGTCTCTTATATAAATATAGTATAATTATTCTATATTTATTTATTTTAAAATCAATTTTTTTATTTAATAAGTTATTATAATAAATGAGTTTAGTAAATACTATTATGATGCCGCCATTTGCATCAGGATACTCTTATTATACACAAATATCATCTGATGGAACTAATGTTTGGACAGCATTGATTGGAGTTGCACCTGTTTATAAAATCCCTTGTAATGACCCATTAAACCCTATAACTGTATTAAATAATACTGGTTGGGTTATTGCAGGTATTTCTTCAGATGGAACAAACGTTTGGGTGTCGTATGCGGACGGGGACATATATTATTTAGCACAAATTAATTGTATTACTGCTACAGTAACAAATACATTAAATTTTGGTAATACTTATTATAATAATTATGATATTGGCGAGGTTTCTTCAGATGGAACAAATGTTTGGGTTGTATTTATTAATGCTACAGCAGTCTCTAGTTTTGTGTTCAAAGTTAATTGTGCCACACTTACATATAACCCAACCCCAATTCCAACAGGAGGTCGTTCTATAGGAATTTCTTCAGATGGAACAAATGTTTGGGTTGCAAACGGTTCGAGTTATACTATAACTCAAATTGATTGTAGTAGCGGAATGTTAGTAAGAAACATTGACACACACCCCAACCCAACAGCTATTTCATCTGACGGAACGAATGTTTGGTTTACAAATGTTAATGCTGATAATTTGTCCGGTTATTCTATTATAGATTGTTCAACTGGAAATATTATTCATTCTGTAACAGGAAGTCAATATCAAGCTATTGGAGGAATTTCAAGTAATGGGACTTACGTTTATATAGTTAATAATTATACTCAAATTATTATTTTAGATGCTATAACATTTGATGGTGTAACGAGTATTAATTCAGGTATTTCTAATTCTTATGGAATATCATTTGATGGACAATTTGCGTGGTCTACGAGTTTAAATTACCAGGTTTATCAAATCTCAGCGCCAGTAATAACAAATTTTATTGTAGATGGATTAGGAGACCTAGGAACTATTTTTAAACAAAATGCTATACCGATTGAACCTTTAGGACTATTAGGACCTACAAATTTAGTCTTACAAGTATCAACACTATCCCAACAATATGTATGGGCTTCTATAGCAAATTCAACAGGTCAGTATATTTATGTATGGGCTCAAACTTTTACTTATTCTTCTCTTTATTCAACACTATATTTTTCTTCAAATTTTGGACAAACATTTAATCCAGTATCATTAGCTGGACAGACTAGCAATACTTTTAGTTTTTATATGGTTGCTGTAAGTAATTCAGGTCAATATGTTGCTATTTCTGCTGTAAATAGTTCGAGTTTCGCAGCAATATTTATATCTTCTGACTATGGTTTAAATTTTAATGGTGTTACTTACCCTCCTGGACAAGCAACTGGAACTCTCCAGTTATCAACTGTTACTTCTGTATCTATAAATGATTCTGGTTTATTTCTTTGTAGTATTGGTTACACTTATAGTCCATACAATCAAATATCTAATGTTTGGTATTCAAATAATGTGACAACTAATCCTTCAAATCCAAATTGGTATTTACAAATTACTTCAAGTTATGGTCCCAATTTGCTTGATATTACCGCTAGTTTTGCAGTTATTTCGGCAGATAGCACAAATCCTTCCATACCGGAGTTTATGATTGCAACAAATAAGAATGGAGTATGGATTTATAATTCATTAACTTCAAGCTGGATTAATACTTTTCCTGATGAAGATTTTAATTATGCTTATTATGCATCGTGTAAAATTAATAGTAGTGGTTCAGTTGCAGTTGTTTGTACTGCGAATGATTACGCTTCTCAGCAATCTCCATCTAACTCAGTTTTTTATATATCAACTAATGCAACGACAGCTTCACCTACTTGGACTCAGATAACTACATTTCCTCAAGTTATTTCGTCCAATCCATTTAATTTTGATGTTAATAGCTCAGGAAATACTATTGTATGTTTACCTTATAATAATACTGTTATATTTGGAGCAATAGAAATATTAGCATCATATGATAACGGTAATACTTGGAATGTAATTTATGTATCAACCTCAATAGCAGGATTGTTATTAACCAGTATATTTTTTTATGGTTCAATTGAATTAACATCTACTGGTCCATTTGTAAATAGTCCTCCTTCAGGAAAGGTTCCAATAGTAATAGGCACCTTTAAAAACTTACAAACAAATTTTCTCAGTTCAGGACAAGACTTAGGATATATTTTTACTCAGCAGCAATATGACCCTGGTTCTAATTATACTGTTACAAATTTTAAAGTGGTAAATTATACTCCAGTTTGGACTACTACATCTGGAACATATGATCTTGGACAAATATTTCAACCGAAATAAAATATAATATTATACAATAAACTTTAATAAATAAATTCAAAAGGTATCTATGAAGTTAATATCTTCTTATAGCTATAGTATATGTATATTATAATAATAAAATTAATTTAAAAATATATCATAATAAAAAATATTAAAGTATGTTTTCACAATTATGTCAACTAACAAGAGAAAATAATTTATGTAATAAAGTAAAAGAAAGATTAAATTGGGACGAATATTTTATGTCAATTGCGTTACTGGCATCTCAACGTAGTCCCTGTCAGCGTCTTCATGTGGGTTCAGTTATTGTAAAAGAAAATCGTCTTATTTCTATGGGTTATAATGGTTATATACCAGGAGCACCTCATATATCTCGTGTAAAAGATGATCATGAACAATCTATAATTCACAGTGAAGTAAATGCATTAGCAGATTGTGCCAAACGCGGAGCAAGTTTAAAAGATTCAAAAATATATGTAACACATTATCCATGTATAAATTGTTTTCGTTCTATAGCAGCGTGTGAAATAAAAGAAGTGATATATTTGGAAGATTATAAAAATGATCCAATAGTGGAGCAATTGGCGTCAGATTCAGGAATAACTGTGCGTAAATTGGAGTGCGGGGTCTAATTCGCCTACATTATGTAGGGAGAATTATTTGAATGTTGCCAAAATCCGTCGGCTACACTATGTAGGACAGCGACCCCGACATTTACCTAAATAATAATAACTATCCATTGTTATCAATTTACCATCTTTATCCGTTTTATAAGTTGGACCACTTATATCACCAGCCACACATTTACCATTTCCATATACACAACATTTTACATCCGCGCAATTATTTTCAGTTAACTGATTACATGATTTTTCCAATTCCATTGAATTACCTAAATAACTTTCACAAAAATTCTCTAATGGACTTGCCATCATCTTTTTTATATTTTCTTCTGAATCTATTGAAAATGTCTCTACCGTTACTTGTTGCACCAATTTTGATTCCGGCTTTGGAGCGTTTAAATCTACACCTTTTATATTTATCAGAACTAACAAAAATAAAACTACTACCACTATTATTACTATTTCCTTTACATTTTCCTTTATAAAATCTACTATTTCGCTCATATACTATTATTATTTTAAAACTTTAGACATTTTATTTTATTTTATTCGTATATTTTATAAATGGCTCATCGTAGACACCACCGAACCTCTCGCAGGCATAAAAGAAGCTCCAAAAATGTTATTAATAAAACCATTGATCAATCTGTTTCTGTTGCTCAAAAATTTACGAAATCCACCAGCAAAAAATACATGCCAAAAGTCAAATCTGGACTTGAAAATGTCGGAAGCAAAGTTGTTAAAACTGGAGAACAATCTATTCCATTTTTACAACGTATGACTCGCAAATTTTTTGGAATGTTTTCTACTAAATCCAAAACTAGAAAACACCGCAGACATTAAGTTCTATTTCTTGTAAATACAAAATTCTGAACTGATGTTAGTATCTCAAAAGGCAAAGAACGTCTTTGTAATACATTTCTATTATCATCTATAGACTCTTCACTATTTTCGCAATTTATATATATTTCAAAATTTGACCATTGAACACGACATAATGGACATGTTCTTTGTCCAGCTCTTCTAACTTCTAACCATTGTTTTATTGCTTGTTCACTAAAATTATTTTTACATTGGTTACAACACATGTATCTATCTCCAACACCAATTGGTTCACATAATATTGGACAATTTGATGTATCTATATCTATAATTTGTTTATTTGATGGACCAGTATACACTATTGATGTTCCAACAGTTTGAATTATTCTAGGTCTCATAATATTACTAATTGGTCCAAGTCTGATTAATCTATTATTGTTTAAATCATAAGTATCACTACATAATTCTGATGTATATCCACAGCCACCCATACCACTGATTTGTCTATAAATATTTGATTGTAAACTATAAATTTTTACATTATTAATAGGTAGGTCAAAAGTTAATTTTAGATTTACTGTATCTATTCTAGATAAATTTGCAGCACCTTCATATGAACTAGCTGTCCTATCTGAGAAATTCATATCATAATTAAATGGAAAATATAATAAATTTTGATTTATTTTTTTACATTTTGTTCTTACTAAAAAACGATTTAAATTAAATCTATCTTGACTATTAAATTTTAAATATATTTCATTTAAATAATCAACATTATTACATTCAATAAAAAATCCCTTTGATATATTTGAAAATGGTAAATCACTTATATCATAAATATTTGATGTCTGATTTATATCATTTAAATTGGTCATAACATTTATAAATGAAATTTGTTGTATAAATTCTTCGCGTGGATTTTGTGCTATATTACGCCTTTCATCAGTATCTAAATAAGTTAGTTTACTTACTATACCATAATTTGATATACAACTAACAACATTATTACTTCTAATTTTAACCTTAACCTCATGATATTGAAGACCTATTAATTTTATATCTCCAAAAAGCATATCAAAACATAAATTAATATACATCTTTTCATCACATATAATTGGTTCATTTAAATTTATTAATAGACTTAAAGGAAATTGTTGTATCATTTGACCTCCTATTTCCATATCTAATACCAATTTTTTTATATTTGTTAAATTATTTTCTATATTTGCTCTATTTGGTTCAATAAATCTTAGCTCTAAGTATTCTAATGTTGCTATATCAGCTAATCTACTTATAGTTATTGCTTGTAGTCCTTCGGATTCATACGTATGATATTCATATGCGACATTGAAAACCGGTATCGACGTATTTTGAGCACCAATCGCCACTAATTGCATTAAAGCGCCACCAGGCATGTAATACTTATTTATTTCTTTTTAAATTATTTTAATATGTTGTCAAGAGTAACTTCTGGTTTTAAATAATATAAAAAATATATAAAGTCTTTATATATTTTAATATAATGATAAAACATGCCAATAAAATATTATATATAGGAGCTGGATATCATATTGAACCTGTTAAACATTTCCCTGAAACAAAAAATTTTGTATTTATTGATACTCAACCACGAAGTGAATTTGATTCTAGTCATCCCAAATTTTATTCAGGATTTTACAGAGCTCACTTTTTAAATGAACTAGTTGCTTCTTGTCAATATTATGGATTTATACTTTATTCTTTTACTGTTCTTGACAAGAACTATTATAAAAAAATAATTAATAAAAAATGGTATTATTCTTCATGGTTTTATAAAATACCTGCTGATATTAATCCTACTATGTTAGTATTTCATAATCATAAAACTCAACAAAAACTTACTTATTATGCTAGCACGAATATCAAATTTAATATGAGTAAAATTTTAGAAAATGATATAGCCACATGTGATGGTATTATTGTATCTGGATATTTTCCTGAAAAGGAAATTTTAAATTATTTTGTTTCACCAAAAGTATTATTTGGTTATACTGATACTTCTTATGTCTTAGAGAATGATGAAGACAAACAAAATATTTTACATTTTCTTCATAATTGTATTTGTAACACACAATATTATTTTACTGAATTTTATATGGTTTATAATAACTCAGGTGTTATAATTAAATGTCAAGATTTTAAACATTTTATTGATTCACAAGAAGATTATTATAAAGAACAAATTAATGAAAATAGCGATACAAATAGTTATAGTGAAAAATCATTAGAATTTAATAACGTCTAGTTTTTCTTTTTGTTAGTTTATTCAATCTTTTATGAGTTTGTCTTCTATTTCTTATTTTTTTTATTTTACGTGTTCTATGTTTATTAAATTTAGATTTTCTTGTTTTTATCTTACCTCCACTTGGTTGGTTAGGCTGTTCTGTCGTATTTAAACTATATCTTTGTAAATATCTATTATAGTCTTCTTCGGTATTTAATATATTTAACTCATATTCACCATCACCATCAATATCCATAGAAAATCCATAATTGCCAAATAGTGAACTATATGAAAGTTTTAAATTATCTGGAAGAATATAATTAATTGAAACAGTCTTAGTAGGACTTGTTATTATTTTTTGTTTAATTCCTTCTCCAGTTGATGGTATTTGTTGTATCTGTATTGATTGCTTAGTTTGTCCTTGAACTAACTTTGTTGGACTATCACTTTTTATTTCATACGATGGAATAGTACTTATTGAAGAACCTAATCTAGGACTAATACTTTGTTCTATTGCTACTTTTCCTCCCTTAGTTCTTCCACCACGTTGATTACCAAAAATAAAAGGTACATATGTATTGGCTGAACTAATCAAATTATCCAGATTTCTTGTTTCCTTTGTAAAATCAAATAATTTATTGGTATATTCAATTAAGTATGCTTTTGATTCGGGAGATTCAGGAGAATTAATATAATCTATAAAAAAATTTAAAAATTGTAATTTTGCATCATTCATCTTATCTTCAGTTACTTTTACATCGGAACATTTTGGTTTTTTTGCGGTTGTAATTCCACAAATAGCATTTATAAATAAAATAGACAGTGCCTTTCTAAATTTTTCAGCTTGTTCTCGTGAAACTCCCCTGTTAGGCGCATCTTCTATTAGTCTTTGTAATAAAACTTCCATAACTCTGGATACCTCATCTCTAAAAGGACCATTATCTCTTTTCTTGAAATAAAAACGAGTTTTTTCAAGGTATTTAACTATATTTATATATGTATTACATAAAGCACCTAGTCCTGGAGGGCAAACTGTTTGTTTAACTATTGTTTTAATTGTGTTTCCATATATAAACTTATATGTAAAATATTCCATGTTCCAATCAAGTGAAGATTCATCGGATGAGGTTTGAAATGAATCAATATTTATTCTCATACATATAGGGTCGGTATATTCTTCTGCTTTTGACATATTTTGAGCAGCTGCATCATTTCTTGTAACTGCTGTAACCATAACATTACTATCAAGACTTGATATATCATAATTTGATAATGATAATCCATGTTTTAAAGGTGCATCAATTGCACATATAGTAAAATGTGGAATAATTGCTCCTTGGTCTAGTGCTGATAATTTAAAAACACCAGGATTACTTTGAACGACTTGTTGTGCTGGACCAAAAGCGGCATCTGCGCTATTAACTAGATTAACAATAATCATAAATGGAGCATGTAATACTGGAAATACATAAGAACTTTTTTTTAATAATCTTCTATATAATCCACTTTCAACATCATGTGCAGCATATAAACTTAAAACCTTAAAAATATTTTTCTGATTATCATCCAACCCTTTTAAAATGAAATCAACATATTTACCATATATAGATGTATTATCATAAATTTTTTGTTTTGATATGACTAATTTTGCTACACCTTCTGTTATTATAGACTGGTTCCAATCACATGAACCCCGAATAAAATATTTAGGAAACATTACACATAAGTTTTGTTTAATTTCCTCTACATCATTTTTTAAAATAAATATTAAAATCATAACCAAGCGATATATTTTTGATTCTCCATTATCATGACATAATGAATCAAAATTACATTTAAGTAAGTTTTCAACAATATTAGGGTTATTATTATATTTAAACAAAAAACACGCCGTGCTTGCCATAAAATATATTTCATTATTCATCATTAATGCACGAATTCCTCTACCAATTAATTTATTTACCATAGTATTTAATAAAATGTTTAAATCTTCATCTGATAATATACAATAACATATATCTATTATTATGCTTGGATAATCATAAGTTCTTTCAATAACTTCGTAATATTTATTTATTTTGTTTTGAATATTACTAGATAACTTAGTTATTTCGGCTGTCATAATATCTATAACAGTTTGATCTTGTGAAAACCAAATTGATAATTTAAAAATATCATTATTATCTATATAAAAACTTGCATCTAATGCTTCTTCATTATTTTTTAATTTAAAATTACAATATGATGTAAAATATTGATTTGATGCTATTCTTGTTGCTGCTCCATCAATAGTTTCTAACATCGGTTTACGAGCAACAAAACGATCAGAATCCAATAATTCGGAAGGTAAACTAGAATTATCTTCTGATGATAAATAAATTTCACAACGACCTAGTATATTTTCATTATCATATTTATTTTCATTATTTCTGTTAATAACTGGTTCACAAATAGCATATAATTGACCAGTATCCAAATATTCTTTTTCAGATGAAACGACTATAAAATTAAATAATATTCTTTTTGCATCTTCTCCAGCTTTTCCACCACCTCTATATAACAAAAATAAAAGGGATATTATTCTCATTATATTTTCATCAAGTTCTTTCATTTTTGGATTTGAATCTCTTAAATTTTCTCTTGTTATACCTTTTTTAATTGATTTTTTACCTTCTTCATCATCTTCTTCTTCCTCTTCCTCAACAATATTGTCTTTATCTTCTATTTCATCCTCTTCAGCATTCGCAAATACTGTACTTAAATCACACAACGGGATTATTGCATCTTCTCTTAAATTTCCTAAGCCCCCTAGATTAGCTTGAATAACTATTCTTATAGCTGGTTTACCATTTAACCCCTTAGTTTTGTATATACCAGAAGGTAAACCAATAATTTTAGGTCCTGGTTCTTGAGCCACTGCTTCCAAACTCCGTGCTAATGTTTCCCATGCAGCCTTTCGTACTTTTACAATGGAAATTGGTGCTTTCAAACCTGAATTTACGCTTTCGCTTTCTCCTATTCTCAGAAGAGGCAGTTCATTATCCATTAAAGGTATTTCTGAGCCTTCCATGGAGTCCTGACCAGGCTCTATTCTACATTTTTTCATAAACTGTGTATATGCATTTAGACTATTTATATTAACTGGTTCACTTGTATAGCATTTTGATGATTCTGGAGGTTCGGCCACATCCATTTCAGGAGCTTGTGCTGGTGTTTCTAAAGGTCTTCTTGGTTTAGTAGTGCGTGCTTTACTAGATTTTGGTATTTTTGGATTTGATCTTCCCATGGTAAATTGCGGTTGCAATGTTTCTGGTGATGGTTCAGGTTGGGTTTGTGGTGTTTGTCCAAGTTGTGCAGCCGTCTCTCTTTTAACTCTTTTTGTTGGTTGTTCTGACATTATATAATGTATTATAATATAATAATTAATAATTAATAATTAAAACTCCTCTAAAATTATTCCCTTTGTTGTCTTAGTTCTCTTGTATTTCTTGTTACTTCTATGTATTTCATCATGACACTTTTCACATAAATTCATTAAATTTGCCTTATCATTTTTGTTAAATGTTAGTCCTTTCTTTTTAATTGTTCCATTTTGTTCTGCTTCATTTTGAAATACTAAATGATGAACATCAACTGCTGGATTTATTTTACAGTTTTCACACATTCCACCTGTAATATGTTTTGCGTTAAAATGGGAACCTTTTTGTCCCAAAACACTTCCTGATTCAGGATGATATTTAATACGAATATTATGCGCATTATCTAAGAAATCTTGTGGTAAATTTAAACTTTTACAAACTTCCAGTCCGTACATATTATTTCCAGGTCCATCTTGTAGCTTACGATTATATATCAGACAATCATTTTCTTTATCAAAAATAACGCTCATGTGTTTCATACCTACATTATGTAGGGAGGTAATTTCATCGTATCCAATAATTTCATGTAGGTGTGTAGCAAATATGAAGGAGCAACCAACTGACGCCAATTTTTGAACACCTGCCACAAAAATACTTACAGCACTTATGCTCTCAGTTCCTGAACATAATTCGTCGCCTAAAACAATACTATTTTTATCCGATAAACGCAAAATTGTTCTCAATTCTGACATCTCTACAGCAAAAGTTGATAACCCTTTAAAAATATTATCATTTCCCAAAATACGCGTAAAAATATATTTATATGGCTTATATTGATAACTTGATGCCGGAACATATAACCCTGCTTGAGCCATAATTACTGAAATACCAAGAGCACGAATAAAACTAGTTTTACCTACAGCGTTTGTTCCATATAATAAAATACCATCTAATACATTATTAGTTTCATTTCCATCTCCTATATTTATATCATTTGCTACATATAACTCTGTTTGTTGGATTTTTTCTATCAAACAGTGTCTTAGATCTGTTGCCCTTACAAATGATTTACCTGATTCATTATAAACTATTTCTGGTTTACAATAATTATATTTTGCTGCTATAAATACCTTTGTATAAACCAAATCTACATATGTAATAAAATTACTGATACTTT
>JACCDO010979931.1_pt1 | contig 17412 bp, 18 predicted proteins | sample 7446101 | NCBI WGS metagenome assembly JACCDO01 (sample SAMN15323440, study PRJNA562643) | freshwater metagenome | isolation source: river surface water | place: USA:Blue River Watershed | collected 2017-08-16 | reverse complement strand
TCCATCTATTTGTTTGAATTTATTTTCATCATTTTCTAAAAATGCTTTTAAATCACCGCCCTTCATTTTGCCGTCATTTGATTCATTTATATTGCCGACATTTGAATCATTTATTTTTTTTAATTCTTCCATCAATGCATTTTTTGCAGCAACCTTGTCTTTAGCAAACGACTCTGCATATTTTTTAAGTGCCGCATCTATTTTAGCATTTGGTTCTTTTGTTAAAGCATTGAAATTGGCAAAATCTTCCAAAGTGGATTTGTAAATAGGAAAAATCTCGCGATTAAACATTTTGGATGCTTCCAATTGCAGAGAAGGACTTTGAAATATTATTTGCATTTTTTCCTCTATCTTTGGTGCAATTATTTCATACATCATGGCATCTGCCTTCTCTGTCAATATTTCATCCACCATTGCAATTATTTGATCCGACATTTTTTCTATTATGTTCTGAATCATTCCTGTATCCGAATTTGACATAATTGCTGCTCCTGACATTCCTAATTTATATTATATTCATACATTTATCTGTCCTTCGATGCAAAACTTTTTATTTTTAAATTCTGATTATAAAATCTGCCAAAGGCAGATTTCATAAAAGGCAATTTAAAAGTTATAAAGTAACAGTTGCCTAAGTATATTCAAAGATGCCGACATTTAGTCGGCATTTAAAATGTACAAAGGCGTAAAAATTGATGCAGAAAATTTACAATACATTGTAAAAGAATATAAAAAAGAAATCTATTAAATCACAGACCCAACCCAAATGGAAATCAAAAATACTTCTAAATTACGAAATTCGAATCCGGTAAATCGAACAAAAAAGAAACAGACACCCGCATTATCTAATGCCGAAAAATCGCGGTTGTGGAGTTTATTGGACAGCGAGAAAAAAGAGTCAAACATAGAATGCGTGTATGAATCTGCGCGCGACGTGTGTCTTAGTTGCGAATCGCCTCTTCTTGTCATGGATGATGGATTTCCAACCTGTAGCAACAACGAGTGTGGGCGATTTTATCGCGATGTGCTCGATTTCACGCCCGAGTGGCGTTATTATGGTGCCGACGACAAGAATTCGAATGATCCGACCCGATGCGGCAATCCCATCAATCCTTTATTACAGGAATCGTCGCACGGGTGCAAAGTGTTATACACAAACAAATCGTCATATGAAATGCGCAAGATTGGACGATGGACCGAGTGGCAGTCTATTCCACACAAGGAAAAATCGTTATACAATGAGTTTATGCATATTAGCACCATGGCGCAAAATGGCGGCATTTCCAAATTGTGCATAGACGAAGCAATGGTTATTCATAAAGATATCTCGGAACAGAAAATGTTTCGCGGATGCAATCGCGCCGGAACCATTGCTGCCTCCATCTACATTTCCTGTAGGCGCAACGAATGTCCGCGAACGGCGCACGAACTTGCCGAGATATTTCATTTAGATAAAACGAGCGCCACCAATGGATGCAGTCTGGCGCTCGATATGCTCAACAATGTCGAACGCAATAATGGCACAGAGGATCAATCATCGTTGTGTTCCACCTCGCCAAAAGATTTCATAGAGAGATATTGCAGTCGTCTGAATATGACAAAACAGCAAATCATGTTGGCATTATTTATTGCCAAACGGGTTGAAAGTGGTAATTTGATACCGGATAACACGCCCAACTCGATTGCTGCGGGCATCGTGTATTTTATTTGCCAGTTGTTTGATTTGAGTAAATCCAAAACCGAGATTAAAGGCATTTGCGGCGTAAGTGAAGTCACCATCAACAAGTGTTTCAAAAAGTTGGAGAATATTAAAGAACAAATTGTTCCGTCGCAGTTTATGAATAGTATTGCAACAGTGTAATTCGGGAAATATTATAGTTTAAAAAATGCCAATATCATATATTGACATTTTTATGGACCCTTTAAGTTTTGTGAAACCGTCGGGTCCTTTTAACTCTGGACGAGTGTCGGGTCCTTTGGACCCTTTAGTAGTTTTCATTGTCCCCTACAGAAATCGCGAGCAACATTTGGAACAGTTCAAGGCACATATGCCCACTGTATTGGCAAATGTGCCGTGGTCTTATACTTTTTTGTTCATACACCAGTGTGATGATCGTGCGTTCAATAGAGGTGCCATGAAAAACATCGGTTTTATTGCGGTCAAACAGATGTATCCTGCAAATTACAAAAACATCACACTTGTATTTAACGATGTCGACTGTATGCCAAGAACAGCAAATTTGCTCGACTACCCCACAAAACCAGGTGTGGTTAAACACTTCTATGGGTTTTCATATGCGCTGGGCGGCATCGTCTCTATTTTGGCGGGGGATTTTGAAAATATCGGCGGATTCCCCAATTTTTGGGGATGGGGATATGAGGACAATATGCTGCAAAATCGCGTGTTAAAAAGACGCATGCTAATTGATCGCAGCACATTTTTTTGGGCAAATGATTTTGTAATGGAAACTGCTGCCAAAAAAGGACAACCCGTGCCCGACATAAATGTGCTGCCAATCATTCAACATTTTCATGGGAACGAACGCGTCATGAATTATGCCGATTTTGAAAAGTATTCCACCCATACAAAGGATGGATTTGCAAACATACGCAATCTAAATATCGTGTTTGACCCAGAAACCAATTTTGTAAATGTTCAGGCATTCGATGTTGGAAGAGAAGAAGACAAGAAAAAAACTTTCAATTACAACTTGGCAAATGGTAATTTGCCTTTAAAATACTTCTCGCGCAAGGGAAGCACCGCAACTATGAACATGACCTTTTTTTAATGAAATACTGGTTTGCCATTCTTGTATACACCTGCCTCAATGGTGATCTCGCCATTTTCGTCGGCAGCATAAATCACACTGTCTTTCTCGTTTGACACATAATATGTGTTTCCATTTATCTCTATCTCATACACGTCTTCGTCGCCCTCGCCCTCCTCCTCGACTACCTCAACCTCATCTTCCTCACCCTCGACTACTTCGACCTCCTCTTCTCCCTCAACCTCTTCCTCCTCACCCTCAACTACTTCGACCTCTTCCTCTCCCTCAACTACTTCAACCTCTTCTTCATCTCCCTCTACTATTTCAACCTCTTCCTCCTCGACCTCTTCCTCCTCAACTACTTCGACCTCCTCTTCCTCTCCCTCTCCCTCGCCCTCAACTACTTCGACCTCCTCTTCTCCTTCAACTACTTCGACATCCTCTTCATCTTCGCCTTCGACTACCTCGACGACCTCCTCTTCCTCTTCGCCCTCAACCTCAATAGTATTTTCTTTAGATTCGTGCTCACCGAGTTCTTGTCCAACAGATAATTCATCATCGATTTCTGCTAACAATTTGTCATCATATTCTTCGTCTGCTTTAATTTGCACAGTAGAACAAGTAATTAATCCTGGATGATCATCGCCTTCTTCAATTACCATTTGTATGGCAGGTTGCACAACAGTTGCATCTTTCTGATTTATGAAAACCACATCGTCGTCGTCGTCGTCTTCAGTAATCTTTTCCTGTTTGATGTAATCATTCTTTGATTTTTTGTTTTTCTTCATAGTCTTGATCTCGCTTTTTAATTTTTCCACCTTTTTCAACAATTTGCGATTGGTACTCTCAAAGTACATGATATTGTGTTTTAGCATATTAACGTGTTCTTCTAACTCCTCTTTCTCATCCATGAGGTTTCTAAACAGAGGAAGTTCCATCAATATCTGATTGGTCTTGTTTAATTCGGAAGCGTGAAATTGCATTTTATTATTTATCTCTATTATATTTGTATTTTTTCTCTTCAAATCGTTTTTGAGAATCAATTTTTTGCGACCCCCCATCAAAATCACATAGACTACAGAATTCTGTGTGATTTACGCGCCATTATTGTGCTATACCAAATGCACTTTTCATTAAATTGCTCTTACTTGGTCCCGCCACCTTTTCGCTTTGTCGCTTCACCTTGTATGCCCCCGTAACTGCCTTCACAGAAACATTTGAACTATTGCCAATATTCAAAATCGTCTCATCCGTCTCTTCGTGCAATTCCGGCATCAATCTTGTAATCGGTTTATCAATTGTCAAATACATGTGATCCGTCTTCAATAACTTGCGATATTCCTGTATTGTCAGTGTGCCATAATACTTCTCCAAAGTATAATAGGGGTTGGGCGCGGGTTTGATGTTCTTAGAATATCCATATATCTTGCCATAAATGCGGTTCAACAAATGGTAACGCTCGAATTTGGTGCTGTCGTCCATGGTCTCCTTCATCAAATATGCCACCGCACATTCGGGACGACAAAAAGACCCGTATGCATAAATCGACCCCTCGCTCTCGTATTTGGGTATGTAACAAGTGGGGTTGTCATATTCATATGTGCACCAAAAACATGCCGATTTATTTTCCACACACGCGTTTTTGTACAACACAATTCGCAATTGCTTCAATTTGGTATTAATATCTTTTATGGAGGTGTTGCATTCGTCTGCATCTGGATTGGCAGCGCCGCGCTTCTCGCTGCACACTTTGCATAATCCTGTTTCATTAAATTCGTTGTAGGCGCTGTTGTTGAGTTTCTTGTTTTCGTCATACACGGAATATTTGTCATTTGCATTGTATGTCATTATCTCGGGCGGTTTTTCCGGATTGTATGAAAACTCGTCAACTATGATCTTGTTGCTCTTTTCGTTGTATTCGTTTAATTCTTTGGATGAACACTTCAAATGCAAGATCACATTCAATAATTGCACAGGTTGCGCCTGCACTTCGTCCGTCTTTACAATTAATTTGCCGCCCTTCGGTTTGCGCCCCTTCTTTTTAGAATCGTCGACGACTTCAACTACCTCGATGGTGATATTGGGTTTTGCCTTGGTGCGAGTCTTCTTTGGTGCTGATGTTTCCATTTGTATATGTCCTAATTATTTATAAATACAAGGTCATTTGTCTAAGTATTTTTTGAATGTTTTGTGGGGCGAATTTTTTTAGTATTTGCCGATTTCATGATTTTCACGTTTTTTCTGGTTTCTCTATTTTTACTGTGGAAAATCATCGCCTCCAATTCCTCGAATATTTTGGAATCTAAAAACTCGGTGTCCTTGTCATCAACATCTGTATGACGCCGCACATTTGAAGGATATCTTCGCGAAACTAGTCCCAACGGAACTTGCAAATGTTGCAACTTTTCAAACAGGGACTCGCTTACGTTGCGTGCTTCGCCAGCACCACCTACCATGGAATCATTCTGTTGCATACTCTGTTTCAATAATTTGGTTGCACTGTATCCGCCTTTTGCTTCATAATCATGCACGCCGGTTTCAATGTGTTCGGGTGAATATTGCATCTTGTTTGCGCCTATATAGAATGCTCATATCATAAATATGAGCATTTTGTCGGAGAGTCAGCGTTGTCATCCATCCGGTTCAGAGTCATACCCACTAGACTCGCGCACTTTTGCGGTGCCTTTTTTCATTCCCTTTTTGAATGTGCGTTTTATATCATATGTTGTCTTTGTTTCGCGTTTGCTTTTCAAATATTCAATAATAAAGTCGATGGTTTTATCATCGTGGATTATATCTGCTAAATATTTTTCCAAAAATGCATATGACAATGATGAATGTGATCGTTTTTCATAATACTCTATTTTGCTGTCGGCAGTCTCTATTTTGCGATGTTCCATCTTGTGTTCGCGAATAAAATCACACAAGGATTTTGTGATGGTATCGTGCTCATTGCGCATTGTGCGCAACTGCTGGTTGGCAAGTCTAATTTGCGTATCCAATCGCACCCACTTTTTCATAGAGTCTTCGAAAACTGTCAAATCCATTATTTATATTATTATCACATTCTTCATCTTCTTCCGCCGCGCTGTTTGCGACTTTTGCGGTCCCAAGTGCGTCTTTGTCTAAGACTTTGTCTAAGACTTTGTCTGCGACTCCAAGTGCGACTTTGTCTCTGTCTGCGACTCTTTCTGCCACCCTTCATCGCAATGGTGTTTCCTACACCAGCATGCTGCTGACCCATGCCACCATAAGTAGCAACCGCGTGATTCCACGCCGATTGTCCAGAACTTCCTGCCAATTCCATCTGTGTTGGTGCTTGTGTTGCCATTTGTTTTATATATTTGTGGTCCATATTTATTACAACACAATATCCAAATTGTTAAACATGTGGATTTTCTCCAAAAATAATTCGATGCGTTTGTATTGCCGCGTCAAATTTAACATGGCAATTATGCTTGTTAGACCAAACAGAAATAGCAACACGCAATACACACAAATCAACAATAAGTAGAAATAGATTTCATTGTATATGATTGCACCAAAGGGTTTGAACATTTCCTTTATTTCATTTTTGAACCCTTCGTTTTGCAAAAAATCGTGAATGGTTTCTTTCAACGTTTTCATTATTTAATTATAGTCTGGATTTTTTGCCATATTTTTTGGCGCATTCGTCTGTATGACAACCGTTTTGTTTTGCATAATTTATACAAATGGACAATATTCACGAGGCAACACGCGATTTTCAATTTAATCAACTTTCGCTGATTTCGCCAACCTCTATTTCTGGCGGCGCCCATTTTAGCAAAATATTGATGAACAAACTTCCCTTGTATATTCAAACTCCTAAATGCAAAACCAAACAGGGAATTGTGAAATCCGGCAAGAAAATGTATTCCGATCTGGTTTTCACACACGACGACGAAGAGTTCATACAATGGTTGGAAACACTCGAAACCACCATACGCAAATTGATTTTTGACAATCGCACCAAGTGGTTTGATATTGAGTTGTCGGAAGAAGATATTGAGAACTATTTTGCGCCCACAATAAAAATATTTAAATCAGGCAAAATGTATTTGCTGCGAGTAAATGCAAATAGCAAAACTAGCGGCGCCATTACTGTGTCAAACATGAAGATTTATGATGAAAACGAGCAACCAGTTGAAATGGACACGATTGATGATAAAACGACCATGATAACCATCGTTGAAATTCAGGGTGTCAAATGTTCTTCCAAGAGTTTCCAGATAGAGATTGAGATCAAACAAATAATGGTTTTGAAACCAGTTGATCTTTTTCAAAAATGCATCATTAAATCATCCAATCATGCACCTGTTGTTTTAGGATCATTGCCGGAACCTTTAGAAGAAAATGTGAAAGTGATACCGACCACTGTTTTGAAACCCATGGAAGAACCTCCCATTAAAATCGCAATTGATGAAAAACCTGCAGAAATAGAGCAAAAGGTAGAACAAAACAAGGAAATCGAAGGTGATGGTGAAGATGCTGATGGTGAAGGCGACGATGCCGATGATAACGATACTATTAAAATTTTAGGCGATGATGTTGCCGAGGTCGATTTAGATTTAGATAATCTAGAAGAGTCGGATACTTTCCATTTGAAAGAGAAAACAGAGGTGTATTATGAAATGTATCGGGAGGCAAGAAGAAAGGCAAAGTTGGCAAAATCTTTAGCACTTTCTTCTTTTATGGAGGCCCGCCGAATTAAGAATTTATACATGTTGGATGATATTGATGATAGTGATAGTGATTTAGAAGATTTGGAGGATTCTGGTGTTTAATGTGTGAAATGCAAAATAAAATAATTATATCAATCCGTATTATATAAATTACCAAATGTTTGCCGAAGTTTTCAGTGGGTTTTCTAAATTTTTCACTCCTCAAAGAGTTTTCATTCTTGTGATTTTCTTTACTTTGACTTGGTTATTATTATCTTATTCTGATGCCAAGACAATGAGTCTTGATGGCATGGGCACTGGTGATGATTCTGCTGCTGCTGTTGTTTCCGTTGATGGTGGTGTTGCTACTACTGCCACACCTGCTGCTGCTGGTGCTATTGTCGGTGCTTCTGGCGCCAGTGCTAGTCCCACCGACTTGTTGCCTGCCGATCAGAACAGTGAGTGGGCTGCGCTCAACCCTGTTAACATGAGTCAGGGCAACATCATTGCCGGCGATATGTTGCAGGCGGGATACCACATTGGTCTTGACACCATTGGACAAAGTATGAAGAATGCCAACTTGCAACTTCGCAGTGATCCTATCATTCCCAAACAGAATGTTGGACCCTGGAATCAGAGTACCTATGAACCCGACTATGCTCGTGTTCCTCTAGAGATTGGTGCTTGTACCAAATAAGGAAGGAAAACCTACGGTTTTCCTTGGACCTTTCCCTATAGGGGAACCAAGGTTCCCCTATGACCCCTCCTTTAAAGGAAACCAAGGTTAAGCGCCGAAGTCGCGACGCTCGCCCGTCGGGCGAGACAACCCTTTGGATCCTTCCTTTGCATTTAATTAATTTATTTTCCATTTTAGTATTTTAAAAATTTTTGTTTTTTTAAAATAATCATGTGTTTTGTTCGCTCCATTTATATTCTACATTATTTTTATCATGGAATTCATAATCGCGCTCGCTATTTTTATTCTTGTCCTCATTTTTTACAGTCAACTCATGTTTCAACTCAAAAAGGGTGATGACATGGAAATCTACGAAATGGACTACACAAATAATAAAGAACTCAACGACAGTGCAAATCTAAAACAACCATTCATCTTTTTATTTAGCAATTTTGACAATTATTTTAAAATGATGCCTCTACAAAAACTCATCGACGATCAAGGCAATTTTGACATTATTCTCAAAGAAACTGCCGACTACCATTCCAACTCCCCCGCCAAATATTCAAATACACCACTAACTCTCGGCGCTGCATCCACCCTCATGAAATCCGACGCCGAAGGCAAATATTACAGCGCCAATAATGCCAACTTCATTCTCGAAACCAACCTGTTTAAACAATACAAACAAATCGACGCCATTCTTCAAACACCATTGTGTGTGAGTTCCAATTATGACATGATCATCGGGTCTCACGGCGCCACGACGCCGCTCGCATATCACACAAATGAACGCAGATATCTATATGTAATTGGCGGCAAAATCACTGTTAAAATGACGCCTTGGCGCAGCAACAAATACATGATTGTTGATAAGGATTGCACCTCGCCGCTCAATGTCTGGAATCCCCAAGAACAATATAAACCCGGATTTCTGAAAATGAAATTCTTGGACTTTGTTGTGCATCCCGGACACATTTTGTATGTTCCGCCGTTTTGGTTTTATACCATGCAATTTGAAAAAGACAATAGAGATATTGTTGTTCACCAATTTGATTACGGATCCATCATGAATGTTATAGTCAATTTGCCCAATTTGGTCCAACATGCATATAGGAAGTTTTATGGGTCGCGTGATGACGGAAAAAAAACCAAGTGAAAAAACCTTGTAAGGGGAACTACGTGTTAATTCAACGCCCTGAACAGTTTGGCACCCTCCTTCATATCTGTCTCGTTGTTTCCTTGATACTTCTCGTCTATTAAAACAATAAGTATGTCAATCCGTTTTGCAAACGTCAATGCCAATATGTATTGCTTCAGTTGGTCCGGTGCGCACCGGTCAGAGTAACTTATCAACATGTCATTTATTAAATCGTGATGGTCAGTTAAATTTTCTTGTTTGATATAGTTCAGCGCCTTTATTCCATTGGCAACCGTCATTCGTGTTTGAACCATTTCAGAAACCTTGCGCTGCTTTGCCTCTAATTCTTCTGCTTGTGCTTCTTCCTGTTTTGATCCTTCTAATTCCTCCTGTCTTAACTTTTCTAGATTTGCTTTTTCTAATTCATCTTGTCTGATTTTTTCTAATTCTTCCTGTCTTAACTTTTCCAGATTTGCTTTTTCTAATTCATCTTGTCTGATTTTTTCTAATTCTTCCTGTCTGACTTTTTCTAATTCTTCCTGTCTTAACTTTTCCAGATTTGCTTTTTCTAATTCATCTTGTCTGATTTTTTCTAATTCTTCCTGTCTGACTTTTTCTAATTCCTCCTGTCTGACTTTTTCTAATTCCTCTTGTCTGATTTTTTCTAATTCCTCCTGTCTTGCCTTTTCTAGATTTGCTTTTTCTAATTCTTCTTTTTGAATCCTCTCATATTCATCATTGATTTCCTTACATTTCAGTTCAAAATAATCAATGATTTCAGAATAACGTAATCTTTTAATGTGCGAAATTAGTCGCGTCAAATTCACCGGAATATCAGAAGCAACATGCTGGTTCTTGTTTTCCTGTATTCCAATTGCCATATCCATGCGATTTTCATGAGACGACTTGGTGCAATAAGACAATTCAGTTCTGTGCAAAACGGTTTTCATAAAGGCATCCGCGCTGGCGCGGGCAGACGTTATTTTAAATTCATCAAGTTCAATGCTTGCAATGTATTGTTCGTTTCTAATTATTGACAACTTTGCAACATTCATTTTCATTTCGTCCTTTCCTCCTTCGAAGAATTCCTCGTCATAATCACATAGAGATGACGAGTGTGTTATATTTCCATACACGATTGTTGTAATCTCTTTTTTATTTCTGTCGACAGTTTTGTTGATTTTTTTAACTGGATTTTGTTCGTCAAACATGCGCACATCGCGTCGCATTCCATTTTTCACCAAATAAAACCCAATGTTTGTCCATCCTGTTTTGTTTTGGACCGGTTCCGGTTTTTTGCTAATGATTTTTGATTTGGGCGTAAATTCCATTTCGGTCGCACCATTCTCCCAAACGAATCGGTCTTTATTATCCCTATCTAACCAGTGCTCAATGATGTCTTCCTTGATTCCGGCATAATAGTCCGGGCGTGTTCCACTGAAATAGTCATACAGTGGCAGTTGTACAATAGATGATGACTCATAATCCCTGTATGAAATTTTCATATTAGTTTTGCCAAATATGCAGTCCAATCTGTCGCTCAAATCCATTGTTTTTCGGTCATTCGAAAACTGCTTCTCAAAGTATTCATGTGTGGTTTCCGAATAATTCAACATTATTGTTGTTCCCATACTTGTGTCTCTATCGGCATTGAATTCGACGATTTCTTCGGGGGTCATTCTTAAGTATTTTATCATTCCTGTGTATTTGCCTTGTTCTTTCATTTTATCAAATGGCACAAGTGCTTTCAAATAATCGCCATTATCCATGTGTGTGAATATGTTTACATTGGTTGGGTTTCCATCGCATTTTGATAATAAATACAATGACGGTTTGGCACCTACCCCTGAAACACCCATTGACTTATCACCTGTGTGATTTTCTCTATACATAGTAAACATATTGCCGAGTTGAGTTATATTCATTCCGCAACCATTGTCTATTATCTTGATTTTGTCTCGACCCACATCAATGTGAACGTGGGTTGAATTTGCGTCATGACAGTTTGATAATAATTCAGAACCCCCTTTTTTATGAGTGAAACCCTTGCGGTCGAAACTATTGATGAATCCGCGCTCATCAATTGAACCACAAGTTCCCAATACAGTATCTGCACAATCTAACATTTTTATTTTAAGTTATGGTTTAAGTTTTTGTCTTTTGTTATTGTGGAAAAGACAAAATCAATTTTCAGGGAGCACCGATACATTTACACAGTAAAAAATTGATCCATTTGTGTGGAGAAATTCCGAAAACTAATAATTAAACCAATAAATAAAAATGTTTCCTACTATTTACAATTTACGCAACGCCACTCTTAAACCAAAGATGGCATCATTTGATTATGATTGGACACTTGTATGTCCAAAAGACGGCAAAACTTTCCCATCTGATATTGACGATTGGGAATGGTTGTATCCAAATATTCCCGACAAAATCAAACAATATCATACAGACGGATTTATGATTGTTATTTTCACAAATCAGTCTAAAATGTGGAAACACGAGCAAATACAACGTGTTGCCGGCGCGCTGGAAATTCCAGTGTTTATAGTTGTTGCCACACATTTTACACAATACAAACCAAACACAATACTGTTTGACCATCTTGTTGGAAACAGTGTAATTGATAAGCAAGCATCATTCTTTGTGGGAGATGCCTTGGGCAGAAAATCCGATTTTGCAAATACCGACAAACTATTTGCAGAAAATATTGGCGTGAGTTGTTATTCGCCGGAACTTATGTTTCAAGTCAAACAGGAAATCATAAGTATTCCTGTTTTACCCTTGTCTGAAAAACCGGAAATTGTGATCTTGATGGGTTATCCGGGGTCTGGCAAAAGTACGGTTGCAAAACATATATGCAAATCTGATAAATATGTGCATATTGAGGGTGATGTGCACAAAACATCGGCAAAAATGATGAAAGTGGCGACGGAATTTATATTGCAGAAGAAATCAATCGTGTTTGACGCCACACATAGTTCTTGTAAAAAAAGAAAGGAATTTGTAGACTTTGGTAAAAAATATGATTACAGAGTTTTGTGTATTCATGTTTCAACATCGATGGAAAAATCTTACAAACAAAATAAACTGAGAGATGCCGAAAAACAAGTCCCGAAAATTGCTTATTCTGTTTATAAAAAATATTATAATGAACCGAGTGAGACTGAAGGGTTCGAACTGGTTGTTGTGTCATTTTAATTGGTGCCGATTACACCCTCGTAAAATTGATCCAGTTTTTTCATTTTTCACAGAAAATAAATAAAATAAACTATTAAACTTGTAAAAATGAACGCCAAATATACTCAATCTCAAATATCTGAATTGCAGAATTACGCCAACTCCAACAAATTATTGCTTTCCGAGGCAATTGATTATTGCAAATCGTGCCATTATTGTGGCAATACCTCAATCGACTTTTGTGGCGAATACTGCAACGAACGTTGCCAATCTTACTGTTTGGATTTAAATTATCCATGTTTTAGAGGAAACTTGTGTAAAGTCTGTCCTAATGGTAGTTGGGAACCTACCGAAATTTATCAAATTGAACCCATTAATACAAATTCACTTTATGAAACACAAGTGTGGTCAATCACTATTTCTACCGGCAAAACAGTCGAACTATTTCGAACACGAAAACATAAAAATGGTGTTCTTATTTTAAATATAACAATTAAAGAAAAATGCATTCTCGAAAATAACAATGGATTTCTTAATACTAGACATATTGCATCTGTTGCAGAAGAACTACATGAATGTGTGGATTGCTTTGCCATAATTACAAATAAAGATTCACTCTCTGCCGATGAACGCGCCGAAATTGAATTGATCAAAAGTGTTGATGCAAATGATCTACTAAAATATGGATGGAATTATAAATCCATATTTTATGAAATTGACGACGGATTTACAATTACACTTGCAAATTAAGTCAAAATATAGTACAACTCTGCCTTGGAAAATCCATTGAATTCCGTTGAACTTGCCGTCGTATATGCCCCCATATTCTTCACAACAATGCTCTCACCAATTGCCAACGATGGCAACTGACACCCCCGAGATATAATATCTAAACTATCACACGACTCGCCATACAATATGCTGTGATACGTTTTTTCATTGCGCTCATTGAACGGTATAAATTCCGGTGTCGCATAATCATAAATCGTGTTTGAAAAACTCTTATAGACTCCGTCCGAAATATAATACGTGTAATTCATCTCGCCAGTGTCTGCATCCAACTTTTCTTTTTTATTGATAATGCTGCAAATAATCGTGTGTGATGACGCCACAAAATAACGCCCCGGTTCTGCCATAAACTGCACTTCAGGATATTCTTCAAACAGTATATCTATTCCGGAATTGATCACTTCTGCCATAGACTCAAACGCGACTTTTGCATTGTCCGTGCCCGGAAACCCGCCCCCGATGTCTATTAAATCCATTGCAATTCCCAGACTCTGCGCAATTTCAAACACCTTTTTGCAATCACTTAGAGCAGTGTAATATACATTCTGGTCTTCGCATCCACTTCCCACATGGAAACTGACGCCCGATATATTCAGATTTAGTACCTTGCCCAGTTCCAATATTTCCTTTACCTTATCCAATTCGACCCCGAATTTGCAGTTGAATTTGCACTTGGATTTGGAATCATCTGTTTTAATACGCACCAAGATTTTTGCTTCCGGGTGATACAGTTTGATTTTATATAATTCATATGAACTGTCGACCACCAACATATCCACATCGTTTGAACGGGAAAACTTAATAAAATCCACCGGTTTGCACGGATTCGCAAAAATGATATTCTTGGGGTCCACGCCCAAATTAATCGTCTTCAAAATCTCCTGTTGTGATGCACAGTCGAATCCGCAACCCAACTTGTTTAATAATTCGATGATAATTGGACACGGATTGCACTTGATCGCATAATATGGTTTCACGCGCGGCAGATTCTTCTGCCATTTGCTAAACTGGCGAATAATGTCGCCCAAATCCACAATGATAAACGATTGGTCGCCCTTCTTCTTCTCCAAATACTGATTTATTATATCCAACATATCCAAATTTGTGTCGAAGATCTTCACATCCTTGTCTGATATAAAATTGTAAATGTCCGTGATAGAGTCTGATGGCAAATTGTTCATTTGCATACTTTATTGACGTGTCTCTATATTTTTTTTTGGATTCCATTATTGCGGCAATTTTTTATAACACCTGTGTAAATCTTCTCAAACCATTTAAAAGTAAAGTGCATAATACACATAATGGAAATAATTAGAGAGCATTATAAACTATTATGTGCAAACATGTGTCCTGGTAAAAACTCTATCGACATCATGGAACATTTGCCCACTCTTTATAATTATGCCAAAACATGCGACAGTGTATTTGAAACCGGTGTGCGCGGATGCGTTTCGTCATGGGCATTCACCCTTGGTCTATTGGATAATGCAAACGGCGCACGAAAGAAGTTGTTTATGAACGACATTGACAAGTGCGACGTTGAGTTGCTGATTTTCCTGTGTAAAAAATTAAACATTGATGTCAATTATGAATGGACAAACAATTTGCTGTTGGATACGAAAAACGAAACCTATGACATTACATTTATTGACACATGGCATGTGTATGGACAACTAAAAAGAGAACTTGCCAAATTTTCCAAAATCACAAACAAATATATTATTATGCACGACACCACTGTAGATGGCGAATATGGCGAAACCATTCGCCTTGGTTGGAACGCGCAACAACAAAGCATGATGTCCGGATTTCCTGTGGAGGAAATAAACAATGGGTTGTGGCCCGCGATTGACGAATTTTTGAAAACCAATCCCGAATGGTATTTAAAAGAGCGATTCACAAACAATAATGGGTTGACTGTGTTGGAAAAACGGGAAAATGCCGCGCACCCAATTACGTTCTCTTTTCCCGAAGAAAAAATCACAGATGTCACAAACATAATGCAGAAAAAGGTGAAAATCATGTCAAGTCTTATCCCCGGCAAAATGGAAACATATATTTATGAAAACGAAACCGACTACTACAATGAATACCAACAATCCCTGTTTGCAACCACGCAGAAAAAGGCGGGATACGATTGTCTCAGACACTATGAGATAATTGCCAACGGATGCATTCCTTTTTTTGAAGATATTGTGGATTGCTCACCCAACACATTGAGTCTTTTTCCTAAACAAATGATAGAGGAAGGCAACAATCTCTATCGATCCATTTTGGGAAGTGATCCAAAAAGTGTTTTTGAGATTTCGCCACAACACATGGCAGATTATGAGGTGCTTTTGACACAATTGACCAATTATTTAAAGATGCACTTGACCACCACACAAGTTGCCAAATATGTGTTGAAAACCGCGGAACTCGACCACGCTTCCAAAGTATTGTTTCTTTCGGGCGATACATCCCCCGATTATTTGCGGTGTCTGACATTGCACGGATTCAAACAATTGATGGGTGCTTATTGTCACGATTATCCAATGGTGCCGCATCTTTACAAGGATTCAAGCATTGACTACAAATCACTGTATGGAAAGGGAATCACATACACCAATTTGTTGGATCGCGCCTTGCACAATGATGTGTTTGACACAAATCTGGAGATGCTTATTAAAACACGATACTTTGATGCTATTGTCTATGGGTCGTATCATCGAGGCATGCCACTCATTGATCTGGTGACAAAGTATTATAATACACATGAAATTGTATTAATGTGTGGTGAAGATTTGCATAAATGCAATCATGCGCAAATGTGCAAAAAAGGATTTTGTACTTTTGTGCGCGAACTGTAAGAAACCTCCGTGTTTTACATATTTGAATAATCATGTCAAATATGTAATTTGCAATGATTTGCAATGATTTGCAATGCTCTATTACCAGAAACTTGCCCCGCCGCCAATCAAACTGTTTGCAGGTGCAGGTCCAAAATCCTCATATTGCTGCGGTCCAGGTTGCCCAGTTCCACTCACCTTCAACATGTAATCGAATCCCTGTCCCGATGACCGGTTGTTGCTAGTTGCTGCCGGAGCAGGCGGAAATGTACCTGTTTGAATTCCCGACGCATCTAAATGATCTGCCTGACTAGGCACGTGATTCGGCATCATATGATTCTGCTGCGTGGTCTTCTTGCGCATCGACGCCTTCTTCTCCTCGCCCGGTCCATTCCACAATTCCATCAATCGGTCGCTCAATATATTCACCTTGATTCCCATCTTCGTCTGCAGACTCAACACTATCACCAAAAATGCCAATATCACTGTAGTCAAATTGAAATTCTCATATTTGTATCCACTGTATGTAGGAAAATATGTGATCAAACGGTGAATCAAAATGATGCCGATAAACATTATCACGATTTGCATGAAAATTTCTGCTAAAAGTTCGACACTGGATTTTTCTACATCTGCCTCGGGAATAAATTTCTGAATCGTCTTGTTTAATCCCACTACAGGAACTATTGCCGTCAACGAATACTGTATGACATTTAGAATTTCTGCCTTGCTCTCCTCTGATGTGGAAAACACATGCGAAATAAATGAATTGCCATTAAATGATTTGGTTTCTTGCACAAATGAATCCATTCTATATGATACATATTATATTTTTATGCTCGCATCGCCATCTTTATTGTAGGATGGCATTTGTATTCGGTGGTCAATTCAATATCCTCCACCTCATAATCATTGATGTCCTCTCTTGCTTGTTTTATTATCATCCTTGGAAATTCATAAGGCATTCGCTGGATTTGCTCTTTTAAGGGTTCCACGTGGTCGTCATAAATGTGAACGTCGCCCATATTATAGACAAACTCGTGCGCCTCCAATCCACAGTGTTTTGCTAAAATGTGCGTAAGCATGCTGTATGATGCAATGTTGAATGGCACTCCCAATCCAATGTCGCAACTGCGCTGATAGAGAGAACACGACAAATACTTACCCGATTTCACATGAAACTGACACAACACATGGCAAGGCGGCAACGCCATTTCAGATAATTGGCACGGATTCCACGCGGTCATTATCATTCTGCGCGACGAACGCTTGTCGGGATGTTTCAAACAGTCGATTATGTTTGCCAATTGGTCGACGCCTTTGCCTTCATAGGATTCGTCACAAC
>JACCDO011887010.1_pt1 | contig 17418 bp, 18 predicted proteins | sample 7446101 | NCBI WGS metagenome assembly JACCDO01 (sample SAMN15323440, study PRJNA562643) | freshwater metagenome | isolation source: river surface water | place: USA:Blue River Watershed | collected 2017-08-16 | reverse complement strand
CATAATAATTTATCAACTAAAATTCCGGATATAATACCTCCTGGAAAATACAGTTGTTATGATAAAGATTATCCAAGACTTGCAGCTATATATGACCTTAATAATTGGTTAAATAAATATAATATTAGACATTTTAATAACGTTTTATCAACTTATAGAGAAGATCCAGAATTACATATGATAAAATGGGACAATATATCTTTTGCAGAGTTTGATGGACAAAACTATGATTTACATACTTTGGATTTACCTGACAAAACATATGATTTTATAATTATTAATCAGACTTTAGAACACGTTTATAATCCTTCAGAATGTGTTAAAAATATATATGAACATTTAAGACCTGGAGGGTATTTTTTTACATCTGTTCCTATGATTAATATAGATCACTGTATGCCATTTTATTATTGGGGTATGAAACCTTTAGGATTAGCTTTAATGTGTAAATCTCAAGGTTTTAATATATTAGAAACCGGATCTTGGGGAAGTAAAGAATATATTTTGTCTTTATATACTAAAGAATGGTGGCCTTCTTATAATACTATCGGCGACACTAAAAATAACCCTAATTTCTTAGCTCAATGTTGGATACTTTGTCAAAAATAAATACACGCTTTTATTTATTTGTCGATGTATAATCTGTTCCTGAACCTTGTCTTGTAAGAGTATTTTTTGAATATAATGTATGTATATTATTATTACAAGCATATGATAGTTCCCAATCAACAGCAAAATAAAATGGTTTTGATCTTTCTAAAATCTTTAAAGCAGCTTTCTTATTAAGAGCATAACTGTCTGAATAATGACTTAGGTAATTTTTTTTAAAATATAATGATGAAGAAATAGATTCATAATCTTCAGAGGGATATCTCATACTTGAACAAAGTCCTTTACCAAAATAAATAATCCAAGGTTCGTCTTTATAAACATTATAGGCTTCAATAGTTAATCTTTCTAAGTCTTTATTAAAGTCTAAATTATTAAAAATAACATCGTCTTCAAGTATAACAAAAATGGTATCATCGTCTTCTTTAGAAAGCTTTTCATAAAGTTTAAAATGATCTATACTAACAGCTATTTCCATATTGTTCAAGTGTTTAGTATAAGATTCATGGTTTGGTGTATTTAATATAATACCAAGTCTTCTATTTGTTTCTAAAAGATCAAACTTATAATATTCATCTATTAAAGACTGAGTTAATTCATGTTTATCTTGAAACACAAAATTAACTTCTAAATTTAATTCTTCAAACTTCTTAGTGAGATACGAGTTTCTGTCTTGATGTTTTGGAGAGTGGATACAGAAGTATTTAACTTGCATTTATTATTATTATTTTATTATTTTTAAATATCTTTATAAATAATAAAATGTTTACTTTTTTTATATTAAGATTTGTATCTACAGAAGAACATAATTTTTATTGGCAAGAATGCTATAAATCTATAAGGAGATATTATCCTGAAAATGAGATAATCATAATTGATAATAATAGTAATAAGAGTCTTTTAAATCATAATTTAACCCTTGAAAATTGTAGAATAATACAATCTGAATATCCTAATTCAAGGTTATTTAGCCCTTTCTATGAAATATTAAAACTACAAGATATAGATAAGGCCATAATAATACATGATGGAATCATATTTAATAGACATATAGACTTTGACAATACCTTTAATAATATAAAATTCTTTTGGCATTTTATAACTCATCATTATGATAATTATAACTTAGAAATGGCTCAGTTAAATCTCCTTAATAACAAAGAAGAATGTATTCAAATGTATAATAGTAAACAATGGTATGGTTGTTTAGGGTGTATTACAGCGATAGATAATAAATTCCTAAAACTGTTAGAAGAAAAATATGGTTTATCTATTCTTAAAACAGCTATAAAAAATCAAGATGATGCTATTGCGTTTGAAAGAGTATTAGCTGTTCTTTCATATAGTGCTTATCCAGAAATATCTAAAGATCTTAGTTATGAAGGAGATATATCTAATATGACTTGGGGTGTAAAATATGATCAGTTTATTAAAGATAATACTATTGAAAATAATAAACCTTTTTTTAAGCTTTTTGGAGCAAGAAAATAAAATTTAAAGAAATATAACTTTACAATATAAAATGAAAGTTATATTTCATATTGATCACAGAGGACATCAATTTATATTTCACTGGTTTATATACATGGTATCCGGTTTCAGACATATAGGAACAAACAACTCAAGGTGGGGGCAAGATAATTATAAAATTTTTGAACAAAATGTTAACAAGTTTAACTGTATGCCTGAAAAACCATATTTGTTATATATACCTTCTTTACCAGATCAATTATTATCTTATGAAAAAGAGACTTTTGATATTTTAAAAGACGAATTTAAGCTTATAACTAAAGAAGAAATAAATCCTGAAGATATTGTTATAAATAACTATGGAGAACATATATTAAATACAGACTATCATATATCCCCTGAAGGATACTTATATTTAAGAAATTTATTTTTACCAAATATAAATTTAACAGGTGAATTTAAAGGTAAAAAAATTTATTTATCAAGAAGTAGAAGTCATTTATTAGAAGGTAATGCCGTTGATGGATCAAGAAGAAGACAAATATTAAATGAACAAGATCTTTCAAAAGAACTATTAAAAGAAGGTATAGAAACTATATTTTTAGAAGATTATCCTTTATATAAAAAAATTCAGATCTTTAATGAAGCTGATACTATTATTAGTCCAAACAGTGGAGGTCTTACTTTTACTCTTTTTAGTAACCCAAATACTTCAATTATAGAAATAAATACAAATCATCCTCACCAAATATCAAGACAATATGAAGATCAATGTAGATTCTTTAATGTAAAGTATAAAAGATACCGTTGTCATAATTATGATAACCATGATAATATGACTATAAATATTGAAGATTTTATTAACTTTATAAAAAATTAAACTTTTTGTAAACCTCCATTATACCATTTATAGATCTGATCATTTATCATATGTTCGTCAGGTTGATTTAAATGATTAATAGAAGATCTAATAGATTGAGGTAATAAATTATATTTCCAATTATAAGTTATATATTTAATATTATTGGCATTGTTTTCCATCTTATCTTTACACTCAGAATATGAAAAAATCTGAGATTTATTGGTAGGATTATAGAATAAACAACCAAAGATATTTTCGTTTAACCATGATTCAAAAAATCTATCATATTCTCCTTTAAGTTCAACATCTTTTTCTTTTATCCAATTATAGGTATTACAGTATACTTTCATACTTTTCTTATTACCATAACAGAACGTATCAGATACTAAATATGGTGAATTACCATACCACTTTATTGGACATTCTGGAAGAACGTCTCTTAAAATAAGTTTATCTTCATCATCTTTTATAAAGATTATTTCTTCTTTATTATTAAAAGTCATATCTGGTCTAATTTTACCTATAATATCAAACTTAATATTATTTTCTTTTTCATAATCATCTATTAATAAATAATTATTATGGTCATTAAAGAACATTGATAAAGGATTATAGCATCCGAGATAACTTCTATTATTTTTAACCCTATTATCTATCCAATCTTGATCATAAAAAAACTTTTTAAAATAATATTTTGCAGGTTGTAATAAGTCTATAGCTTCTTGTTCTATTTCTGAATTAATAGACAAAAATAAGTATATATTATACTTTGTTTTTAACGTTTTTAAAATAGGTATTAAACAATCTTTATACCCTAAAGTTCTTCCGCTTATAAATAAGGCTACATTTAACATTTATAATAAAGTATAGAAAATAATTTTTTTTGTTATTTAATAATAGATTTAAAGTATAAATCTATTATTAAAAATGTCAATATCACATCACGTTGGAGGAGGAAGATTTGGAAATAACCTTTTCAAATACTTTGCCACTAAAATCATAGGTAAATATACCAATAAAAAATATGTTCATAATCGTAGAAGTTGGAATCATTTTATCAACGATGGTAATTATAAACAAGCTTATGAACATTGTGTAGAAAATCCAAATACTTTAGAAGGTGATATTTTCTTAGATGGATATTTCCAAACTGATTTTTGGGTAGTAAAAGAAAGAGAATTTTTAAACTCAATAATTACTGTTGATAACGAGGATAGATTCAATGATGAATACTGTATCAAAGATATTGCAGAAGCTTTAATCAATTTTGACAAATCTACTATTGATGATTCTACTTTAACAGTTCATCTTAGACTTGATGATTTTTTTCATCAAAATCATCACAGTGAAGTAATAGACCCTGATTATTTAAGAGATTATATTACTAAAGTTATGGGTGACAATAACTTTACTAAATGTATGTTTGTAGTAGATGAAATAAGAAAAGACTGGGAACAAAAATATATGGATAAACTACTCTGTATACCTAACTCTTTTAAGGTAACAAATGACTTACTGACTGATTTTTGTATCTTATTCTATTCACCAAATTTAATGGTGTGTAGAAGCACTTTCGCTTGGGCAGCATCTGCTTGCTCTATTTATAATAAGAAAATGTGGTTACCTTTAAAACCAAACACTCACTCTCACCAAGTATTTAATACTCTTGGAGAAAATACTATAACATTTACACCTCCTTATTTAATGAGTTAAAAAAATATTTTAATTTAAAGATACAATTCTTTACATTAAAATGATTATCTGCTTAATATTCTTCGGTAAAGTCCCAAGTTATACAAGATATTGTGTCCAACAAATCAGAGAATGGTCTTCCCTTCCTATATACTTTATTACTAACGATATTGAGTATACAAAAGACCTTTTATTTGACTATGAAATTACCTACGTTCATACTGATGAATTACAAAGTGAATCAATAAACCAATTAGAACATAGAAAATACTCTTTTCCTACAAGTAACGGTTTACCTGGTAGAGAACACTTATTCTATTATTCATTTTTAAGGTTATTTTTACTTGAAAATTTTATGAAAAAATATAACATTAATAATGTCTTTCACCTTGAAGTTGATAACTTAATTTATAATGATCCTCTTTCTTTTGAAACTCAATTTAATACTAAAGGCGTTTCTTATATGTATGAAAATAATTCAAGGGCATCTGCTGCTGTTTTTTATGCAAGAGATGCAGATAGTTTAAATCATGTTAATATGACAACATTAACATATATTGATAAAGGTGGTTGGAACAGTGAAATGGAATTTTTAGGTAGATATGCTGTTGAACATCCTGATAAAGTATATATATTACCTCACGTTCCTACAGAAGTTTCTCCTAATGTTCCTCGTATAGCTGAAAATTTTGATTCTTTTAATAAAGAATGGGTATTTGATCCTCAATCTTATGGTTTTTGGTTGACAGGAATGGATGCAGTAGTTCATACAGATGGAATATTAACTTATAAACATAACGGATTTTGTGCTGTAAATAGCACAGGATTTAAATATGAATGGTCTAAAGACGAAAAAGGAAGACGTTATGTAACAGTAGAAACTACAACAAATAAATGTAGAATATTTAATTTACACGTTCATTCTAAAGATTTAACTCCTCATATGAGTCGTAAATTTAAAATCCCTTCAAATAAAACTCTTATAACAGATAGCTCATTAATAGGCTTATCTGTTAAACCTGAAAACGTAGAACTTATTACTAAACACGCAAACAGAGATGAAATATTCTATAATGAAGGTCCTATGTATAATAACCATTATACTTTTAACAATAGAGACCCTGTAGATAACTACGAAAGTTACTTAAGCGATTTATCTAAATGTAGATTTTGTATCTGTTATAGACCTGAACAAATCTTAGAATCTGTTTATTTAGGTGTTATTCCTATAATTCAGAAATCTCAATTAACAGAAACCTTAAAAAAACATATAAAAATGGTAATAGTTCAAGATATAAATAACGTTAATCACTTATCTATTTATTTACCATCTTTAAGAGATAATATATTTGTTGAAAAATCTAAATCTATTTATACCCTTGAAAATCATAATCAAATTATATCCGGAGAAACATTTCAATTAATTCCAGGTGTAAAGAGTGTCATAAATCAAGATATTGCAAATTTTAGACATCCTCTTCCTGAAGCTATTACTAAAGTATTTGTTGAAAATGTGAATTATGACCTTTTACATAACTCTAAAATTATTCAAGTTTATATTCAATTACTTCCAGTATTTATCGAAAAAATTCTCCCTAACTTAACCCATAAATTTATTTTAATAGGTCATAATTGTGATTTTGGCATTGACTCTAAATTTATTCCATTATTAGAAGATGATAGAATCATTCATATGTTCTCTCAAAATACCCTTATCAAACATCCTAAATTAACAGCTGTTCCTATTGGTATTGCTAATTCTATTTATAGACACGGTCAAAAAGATATATTATATAGAGCTATACATACTCCTATTAACAGAGAACGTATTCCAAGAATTTATGTTAACGTAGATCCTGGAACAAATTGGGCTCATAGAGGTCCTGTTATGGATAAGATGAGACAAAACCCATTAGCTACATTTGTTAATAGATCTTCTTATTTTGAATATTTAATGGAAATGAAACACTTTAAGTGGGTATGTTCTCCTAAAGGTAATGGTGCTGACTGTCATAGAACTTGGGAAGCTCTTTATGTTGGTTGTATTCCTATTGTTGATAATATTGATAATTTTCACGAATTTTCAAAAGAATTACCTATGATTTTAGTAGATGATTGGAGCACTGTTACATTAGAATTCTTAGAAAGAGAAACTGCTAAGCTCAAATTTAACTATGATATGTTAAATTTCAACTACTGGAAAAATAAAATTGAAGAAAAATTACAACTTTAGAAAGTTAAATATTTTTCTTCTTCAGCTTCTCTTGGATAGCCTCCTTCTTGGAGATCTACTTCTGCTTCTTCTTTTTTCTCCTTTCTTCTTTATATACAGTGCTGAATATTGATGTCTTGTTGCACACTCTGCCCATACTTCTTTTGGACAATCTGCTTTCTTTAATGTTTCTGAAGACATCTGTTTTCTCTCTATATAATATTCGTGTGTTTCTAAGTATTCTGTTTCTCTATCATTCATCTCTTCATCGATCTTATCCTTATATTCATCTATTATATTTTCAAGTTCTCTAAGTCTGTCTTTTGCATGATAATATTCATCCAAAAGGGTATTTATATCTTTCATCTTTACTCTAACACTCAGAAAAATATTTTTTTATTTCTTTTGCTAACTCTTCTGGATTATCTCTAACTATTATTTTTAAATCTTCATTTGACTTTGAAATTGTTCCCATTTTTCTTCCGTGATTTAGCATATCAAATAAACTATTAAAATAATTTTCAGTATTCAAGAAAAATACTGGCTTACTTGCCTCTTTAACATCATTCAATGTTATACATTGTAATGCTTCGTATATTGTTCCTACTCCTCCTGGTAAAGCTACATATCCATCTCCTATACTAATAAGAACATTTTGTCTATCTATTATACTTTCAAAATAATGAACTTCATTTAACTTCTTATCTCCTTCATCTTTCCATCTGTTACAATTAATTCCAATAGTATAATAACCGTTGTTTATGCAAGTTCCATTAAGATGACCCATGAGTCCAGTTTCACCTCCACCATAAGCGTATTTAAAATCATCACCTAATTGTTCGACAAGTTCTTTTACACCCCTTTTTAATCCTTCATTTATCGTTAATTTACTTCCGCAGAATATAGTAATTGTTGGTTTCATCCTTTATTATACATAATACTTTGTTTTTAAATATTTTTTCTCTTATCTATAAGATAAAAAATGTGGACAGCTATAAAAAACTTTTTTACGTGCGGTAAACGTGACAAAATAGAAAGACGTGGTTCTATAAGTGATATGTCTAAAAAAGATCAACAAGACCTTGTAACAGGAGTATTTTTTAGTATAATAGAAGGAGTTAGAATTTCTATGGCAACTCTTTTTAGTATATTTGTTCCTCAATATTGCCAAGAAACCGCTGCTACTTGCACTCTCCAAGAAAACTTTACCAACTTGACTCCATTTAATGAATTTGTTATATTTTTTAACTTTTTATCCCTTGGTTTCTTCTCTAGATTAATGTATGTTATGAACAAAAGAGAAGCCTATCTTATATCTCATCTTGAAGAATCAAGAGACCACGCATATAATTCTTTTATAGATAATTTAAAACCTTATCCAAAGGTTATTAGTAGAGTAAACGACCACAACCATCTTCTTAAAAAGTGGACTAGATTAACACTTTTAACCTATATATTAAACCTTATTTTTTCGTGTGTTCTTATATTTTATTATTTCTACGATGGCTTTAGATCAGTAACAACTCTTGTAGCTAATGTTTTACTTGTTTCAGGAAAATTACACTCACTTATAACTATATATAAAGAGTGTGTTGAAAAAGCGGAAAGACCACTTGCTCTTAGTGTTTCAAAAACTACTCAAGTATCTTATAACGTAATTGATCCCGTGTATGAGAAGAGAAAAAAAGGTGAAACAATTGAAGAAGTAAAAGTGGTTGAGATGTCTGAAAATAAAAATTAGATTTTTCTATTCCTTTAAATAAATGGGAAAACTATTCACAGATAACTTCTCAATATTACATCTCTCTGTAGGAATTGTATTCTATTTTTGGGGAATATCCCTAACAAACTCCATCTTAATTCACATTATATTTGAGTATCTCGAGAACCTTGAACCTATAATGAAAATAACAAATTCAACTAGTTGGTGGCCTGGAGGAAAACCGTTTGCTGACAATCTTACAAATATTATAGGAGATACCTTTTATTTTGCTATAGGATGGTTGATTGCAAAATATATAGATGATTATTATGTTCCAGATGGTCAATTAAGAGGAAAATTTTAATTTTTATTATTATCTATCTATAATAATAAAAAAAATGAAACCAGAAGAGTTTTTTAAATTAGTAAATACACCTCCTCCTGGGTTATCCTCTAAAACAGAGTTTCAATTACTTATTGATGATATGAGAAAATATACCACAACTAATGTCAATTTCCATCAAGGAGATTTACTAGCTCATTCTGCATGGACTGCTTTTTATGTAAGTGAATTATTTGATATTAACTCTCCAAATAATTCTCCTCTTAAAAGAATTTATCACGAACAATTAGTAAAAGACTTTGAAGCAGAAGGATTATACTCTATCGATGTTAAAAAGGTTTTAGTCTTAGCGGCTTTTTTACACGATATTGGTAAAGCTGGAGATGGTATAACAAATTATTATGATAAAGAAGGTCACGAAAAAACTGGTTCTTTATACTTATTTAATAATAATTATACTTCTGTATTAAAAACAAAAATAGACTTAGATCGCGTCTTAAATGACTTTAAAATAACTGACTTAGAGAGAGAGATAATTATATGTTTAATAGCTGGTCATTGGCTTATTGGAGATACAATGACAAGCGGTATTCCAGAAGACGATAAAGGAGAATATTTTGTAGAAGAGTTTATTAGTATAGTTTATAACTTTATATCTGACAGCGAGCTTCAAGAAAATATTCCATTTATTGCTTTAATATGTATGATGCAACTTATTATTTGTGTCTCTGATATTCTCGCATCACAAGAGTATAAGGGTAAACTAAAGTATATAAAAGGTTTTCCTGATATTCCTTTAGAAAAAGGAACTCATAAAGGAATGAACGCTTATATCAAGTTTAATTATGACAATATAATTAAAAATCTTGTTCCTAAGATTTTTACTATTATAACAGATGGTTCTTTTATTCAAGGTAATAAAAGCGTTTCGACAAACGATATTATTAATGAAATAATAAATAATGCAAGGATCATAGATACAGAAGAATTATTAGAAAATATTAGGTCTATAAGAGAAAATAATGACTATAACATAGACCAAATTTCTGATATACTTTTAGAATTTATTGATTTAAGAGACTTTAAGAAAGCCTATATTGTAATAGATAATTTTCATAAAAATATAAAAGAACTTCTTAATGTTATAGAAGAGAATTATGTAATAAGTGAGTTTCTTAAGTATGTATTAACGTTATCTTCAAAACAGAAAATAAACACTATTATAGAAGATATAATATACTCACACAAGATAATTTTTATTGATATTCTTATAAAATTAAACTTTGTTTTTACCCCATATTTATTAGGGATTGCAAAAGATTCATATAGAAAAACAAGTGATATAAAAGACGAAGAAATAGCTGAAGAGATTTTTGATTTAATCAAAAATAATTATGATTTTTCAGACTATTATATAAACGATAAACATAAGTTATATTGTGAGACATTAATTCCTAATTTAGATACTATTCCTCAAGCTTTACAAATAACAACAACAAGGGTATTAATACCTTATGAAAAGATATTAGAAGATAATTTTACACCAAATTTCTTAAATAATTTACCTCCATTAAAGAAAGGAATAATTGATATTAGTTATGAAAAAGATAATTATGGAGGAGGTCTTGAAAGCATGGTTAATATCGAAAAAGGATATCAATTTCATAATGGGTGGATTAACGAGTCTATAAAGTATATCAAAAGTCTAAGTTATGAAGATATTTTTACACTATATGGTTATACTCACAATGGAGATGAATTATCGAATAAATACTTAATGGGTAATAATGCTTCTTATATAGATTTTTTAGATTCTCATATATACGATCAAAATGTTGTTCAACGTTACTCGACAAAGTTCTTCCCTTTATTCTTTCAACTATTAGATATTGTAAATAAAAGATCCTCTGAACACATAATATATCCTTATCAAGATAATAGTTTCTTAGAAGATATATTAACTTCAAATGACCTTGAAGATAAATATGATATTTTAATTAACAATCTGAGTGGTTTTAAAATTGAAATCATAAAAGAAGCTACAAATAAGTATATAAAAGACCTCGACAGAATTATAAAAAACGGTCCTCCATTATCTCAAGATGTAGTTCTTTATAGAGGTGTAAAAGATAAGTATTATTATCCCAATCCTAACAATAAAATATTTGTAAACAATACTTTTATGTCTACCTCGTATACTATATTTAATGCGATTGAGTTTGCGGAAAAAGAATGTTGTGTTAAAAAGATTATTTGTAAGGCTGGAACTCCTGCTATTTTCTTAGAATGTATAACATCACATCCTAATGAAAATGAGATCTTATTAGGATTAAATAACAATTTTCAAATATTAAAAGATGAGATTAGAAGTAACCTTGATGTTCATGAAAAATTTGGAGATATATGCGAATCTGTTAAAGATAAAATGAACGTTACAACTATGGTTACTGTTTAATTGTCGTGTGTTTTTATTATAAAAAGATAGTTGTAGAGATATATTTTCAGTATAAACTTATACTGAAAATATAAATGAAAAAGAGTAACAATTTTTCGTTTTAGGACTTTTTTTCTATGGAATATAAAAACCAACACAATTTTTAGAAATTTTGTTCTGACTTTGTAAAAATGTTTTATCGACTAATAGTTATATTATAAAGCATTCTCTAGAAAAAGGTACCTTTACCTTTTGAAATGCATTTCTCTCGGTTAATTTTAATTAGTTAAAACATTTTTATATTTTTTGTTGGAATATTTGGAATGTTTTTGTTTAAAAGAGATGTTTTTTTGAGATTATAGGTGTATATTTACAGTCTAAAAGTATACTGTAAATAATAAGAAAAAGACACAACAAAAAGGGTTATAAAATTGGAACTATTCTAAACTTTTTTAGGTACTTGACACAATTTTAACATTTTTTCACCAAAGGTAAATACCTTTTGTGCAACTCTTATATAAACCTTAATTAGATATGTATGGAAAACTTTCTAAAACAAAATTGTTTTGCACAAAAGGTTTTGTGCAAATGTAAATATTATTTAAAAATAGTTTTTGTTATATAAAGATGTTTGATTGTATTCTTTGTAATAAGAATTTTGCAAGTAAGTTTAGTTTAAACAGGCATGTAAAAAGTTGTAAAGGTAAAATAGAAAAATACGTGTGTTTATATTGTCCAAACACTTATACTTCTGAAAAATACTTTCTTGCTCATAAAATAAAATGCGAGGAAAAACAAATGAATAATGATAAACTAAGAGAAAATTTTATAGAAGAATTAAAAGAGAATATAGACGTATTAAAGAATGCATTGGTAGAAGAAAAGAAACAAGAAAAAAAAACTTTTATTAATATCAATGTTAACAACGTTAATATCCAAGCAAACTTCATTATAAAGGGTAATATTCTATCTCCTTTAGATCTTTCTCAGAGTAGATTTGATAGAATAGTAGATAATAATTATACCTACAAAGTATACGAGAAGAATACTGTTGTAAGAGATGTAATAATACCTTATCTTTCAACTGATGATGGAAAGCCTTCTGCCGTAATCACAGACAAATCAAGAATGACTATAAAGTGCGTAGACACTAATAACAAACTTGTAATACACGACCCTAAATCAATTATAGGAATGTGTGTATCAAGTAAGCCTCTTGAACAAAAGAATTCTATCTATGAAGAAAGATACACTAAGGATATTTACGGTAATCCTATTAGTATATTTGTTGAAGATGCATCTTATAAGAAGAGTATAACAAATAAACATTACATAATGAAAAAACACCTATATAACTACTCTAATAAGCTTTTAGATAAGAAACCAAAAGAAATAGAACCAGTGGAAGCTAACATTAAGTTTATAGAAGAGTAATATATTAAAGCATCAAATCAATAGTTCTTACGAGACTTTTTATGTAACAAACTCTGTCCATATTTATTCCGTATTTCATTATTTTAAAAGATTTACTGTTCTCACTTACTACACTTAATTTATTGCAAACTACACTTAAAACTTTTATATTTTCACCTTGATATTTAAGGTGAAAATTGTCATCCATTATATATTTAGAAGCTCTGTTTAACTGAGCTCCTCCAGACCATAAGTCTAATTGATTAAAGCCTACTATAATTCGATTTGTAACTTTGTCTTTTATATACCAATCAGGTATTTCTGAAAATAAAAACTCGCAATTTTTTTCAAAAGCAACCTCATATCTATCTTCTTCAAAGCTTCTTAAAATGATCTCTTTAACAATGTTATTAAATTTATTTCCTCTTACTACACCCTTAGTTCCTGCAGGAACTAATTGTTTAGCATAATCTTTTTTTATTTTGTCTATTTGTCTATTAGTAACATTATTCATCTTAAGAGTATCCTCTAAAATTTTAATATTTTTCTGAACACTAGGATATTTAACATACTCATCTATAAGAGCTTCATCTGTCAAACTTGATTCTATATCAGGATCGTGGTTATCTTGAACCCAATCTTGTAAACTTTTTAAATCAGTAATCATTTTTATATTTTATTCTTAATAATAAAATATAAAAATCAATTTAATTTTGACTCCAAGTTCTTGACCATTGCGCTAAATCATTTACTCTTTGGTTCATTATGATCTCTTCTCTATTTTGAAAGTATTTTAAAAAGACTTTTAATGCTCTTACTTCAGACTTATAATACAATAAAGCATCCAATAAATCTAATACTACACTTAAAGGCATTCTTACGTTTTTTAATTTGTTTTCTAAAAACTCATATTTCTCTGGTTTATTGGTTTTCATCCACCACATAAAACTTATTAAAATAATAGCGTATTGATACTTTCTATTCATTTATCTATACTTGTTCTACCCTTTAATATTAATTAAAATTCATTTCAGCAAAAAGTAACTGAAAAGCTCTGTAAGATACCTCCTATTAATGAAGCGTATAATAACATTGGAATATATACACTATCTATCTTACCCATAACTACTCCTATACAACTTAATAAAAGTAAAATTGATATCAACAAATCGAACCTTTTACTCCACCATTGTTTTCCTGGATTATCTAAACTACTTTGTAAATTCATTATTGCACCTAATGCTAAAACACCTACTAAATAAGGTATATATTTTTCATCTTTATGTTTATAAATATATGTATATAAAGCTAATCTTACCCATATGCATATACCATAATAAACCATTTTTCTTTTTGAAGGATAATCTTTTGCAGTTATGTCAAAGAACTTTGACATAACTTTATCAAAATTAGGATCACTGTTTGGACACTTACTCATTTACCTATTATATAGAATAAAATTATTGTTTTAATTTTATATCATATATACGCTTAACGTCTTCTTCTATATATTTGTTTAAATGATAATCGTAAAAGCTAAAACTAAAGTATATAAAGAAGGTTCCGCAAAGTATACCTGTAAGCATCTTAACAGAGTCAAATTTACAATCATTTAAGTAATGATATACCAAGACTATTAAAGTTGACAATAAATAGCTTCTACGCCATATTACTATCCTATCATAAACTCTAAAAAAATCTTTTGGTTTTTCCTCTCTTAGTATAAGTGATATTTCATTATTTTTATTATCACATAGATTTGAACCAAGTAGGAATGTAAAAAAATTCTTTCCATTACATCCAAGTAATTGTCTCTCTTTATATAAAGCTACAATACCCATATAAATTATTATAAAAGTAAATGCTGATTGTGTTGTTATTTCCATATTTTACCTATTACATAAGAATAAAATTTATTTTTTCCAATGTAAAGAGTCAAATGGGAATGGAGGTGTAATGTCTCTTACACCCATTTTACTCTTTTCATATACAGAAAAATCACTAAGCATACACAACGGCCAAAACATCTGAGAAATAGCTCCATTCATAAAAGCATATCCTAACATTGTTTTTGTTGTTGGTGTATGAGTTACATAATCTTTTTTATAATAGTCGTAAGTTTTATCGTTAAGGTTACCTAACCAATATACGCTTCTAATACCACCGTAAACTAAACCAATTCTAATATAATATTTTATAGCTTTAGCAAGAGTTTCTTCTTTCATTTTATATATAAGAGGTATTCTTTTAAATTAAAAAATCATTTTGCTTTCAAGTTATCCAACCACTTAGATCTAAGGTCTCTTATTGATGGTTTACTAACTACAGTTCCATCTATCAATATATCTTCATCCTCTATTATAACAGGTTTAGGTTCTTCTTTAGCAATTTTTAACCAAAAAAAGTTGTTGCATTTTTCAAAGGATCCTTTTGCTATAGTCCAATCTTGTTTACTCTTTTTTCCCCTCCAACAAACGCTTTCAGCATTAGTCATTATTACATGTTTAAGCCAACCTTTCTTTGTATCTTTATCTCCAGGAGGTCCTGTTCTTTGTGCAAGGGAAAGGAATGTTGATACCTCTTTCCAACCAACTCTATGAACAGTTCTTCCTTGTTTATCTTTTGTAGGTTTACGATATTTAACCTGAACAGGGAAATAGAAGTAATCTATAGGGTTTTCACTTTCTCTATTAGGTATTTTAATTCTTGCAACAAGGTCAATACCAACGTCAAACGATTGCATTCCAAGAAAGTCTAACATCTCTTTACTCATTTCTGAGAGGTGCCATACTTCATAACCTTTCGCCCTAAGATACATCATACAAAACACTTCAAAAGAATTACCCTTACTTTTTGCTGTTCTTTTCTTTATTTCAGTGATGTTATGCGCGGGTTTCTCAAAGTGAGATTTAAATACATCACATACACGTTCAAAAGTTGTTATACCATCAGTTCGAGAAATTGCTGATAATATAACGCTTTTAAGTTCTTTTTCGAGTTCTAATAAGCTCATTATTAAGATATTTCTTAGTTATATTAAGAAATATTTTTCAATTAGACTCAAGGAGTAAAAGTGCAGTCTTTCTCTATAGTATAAGGGTGATGTTCTGCTTTATGAAAGTAACTTCTCCAATATTGGTATGTTTCATATTCGTCTGGAATACCCCAACAGATATAGTGCATAACAGAAAAGTTTACAACATTTCTACCTAACTCTACAGACTCATTTAACATATTATCAACATAGAATTCATTACCTGTTCTAATGTTCTTTTGAACCATATTTAAGTATGCTTCTTTAAAAAATTTAGCTTTACGGAAGAAAAATGTTCCTATAATTGCATTCTCTTCATAAGGGTTATCAAAGATACAGTTTTTAACGTGTGCTTTTAATATTTTGTTTCCATCAACTTCTAACCAACTATACATATTAGGATTATTTTTACTTGTAGGATTATGTTTAAAACTCCAAACAATAATATCATTTGAAGTATCATTTAATAACTTTTGATATTCTACAGAATCCCAATAAGAAGCGTTATCACAAGCTGTAATTAATATAGGAGTTTCATCATCAATATCTTTAACAGCTTCATAACATGTGCAAGCTTGACCTTCTGTAACATTATCTAATTTAATTATTTTTGAAGATAAAGGAAAATGTTCTTTTATAGTTGTTTCAACCTCTGGATATTGTTCACAATGTTCTTTTAATGTAATCCAAACAGTAGACTTAGAAGAAGGTAAACAATCAACTGCTTGAAAAAACATAGGATAATTATTAATATCTAATAGAGGTTTAGGACGAGTATATCCTTTCATACTAAATCTACTTCCTTTTCCGGCCATTGGTAAGATAGTAATAGTGTTTTCAGGGTTATTTACAGTTTGTTTAGGTTGAATTATACGTTGAAAATAAAGACTCCATTGATTATAAACATCAAGATCATAAGGTGTTCCCCATTGAAGCATATGTTGAATAGGAAATACTCCAATTCTTAAGCCGTCTTTTTTAAGGAGATTATAAACCATACTTACATAGAATTCACCATTTAATTTTTCACCTTCATTTATCATTTGGGTAAAATATTGTTTTACATAACTACCTTTATTAAAGTAATAAACACCATTACTTGCCCACTCTTGCATCCTATTATTAGTATATGGTTTTTTCTCTTGGATTTCTTCCAATAGCATATCATCATCTTTATGGATCTTTACAAATGCGTAGTTATCTGTTCCTAACATATGAGGATGAAAACCTCTATAACAAACTACACACGCATCTAATTGTCTAAGTTTACAATCTTCTTTAAACCATTTATAATTCCAATAAGATCCAAAATCGCAATAACTTACAATAATCTCTTCATCATCATTTATATATTCATAAGCTTTACTTACAGCATATACAGGACCTAATTTATGAGGTTCTATAGATACTATTGAACAATTCTTTGCTATTTTATTACAAATATCTCTCATATTTGTAGTTTCAAGGTGTTCCCTATTACATATAAATACAAAAGAGTTTTCTCCAGGAAACATGCTAACGACGTGTTCAATCATAGGTTTACCATCTACTTCTATTAAAGGTTTAGGAAGAGTATAACCTGCTTTTCTAAAACGTTCTCCAAACCCTGACATACTAATAATAATTTTTACCATTTTATTAATCATT
>JACCDO012091394.1_pt1 | contig 17423 bp, 19 predicted proteins | sample 7446101 | NCBI WGS metagenome assembly JACCDO01 (sample SAMN15323440, study PRJNA562643) | freshwater metagenome | isolation source: river surface water | place: USA:Blue River Watershed | collected 2017-08-16 | reverse complement strand
GTAATGGTAAAAATCCGTAACACTTAATTCCTAAAGTGCTGAAAGCTTTAGCATCAGTTCCTCCAGATACGGTGTACGGCACTGGTGTTCCAAATGGATCCTCGGCACTTAGTTCCATTCCTAAAGCGTCTGAAACGGCTTTGATGAAGTCTCGGACAGTTGGAGTTAAAGCCAAATCAAATTTGTGATTACCAACTGCTGCAACTGCTTCGGCTAATCGAGTGACAGCATTGTCATTATTTAGGAATGATCCATGACCTGCAGTCCCCTCTGCACGAAGTTTCATCCATCGGATACCTTTTTCAGCCGTTTGAACTAAATACAGGCGGACATCATCGCGAAGTGTTAATGAAAAGCCACCAACTTCGCCAACTGCTTCAGTTGCATCTCTGTACCACTCAGGATGATTCTGAACTAACCAAACTGAGCCATGTTCACTACCTGCTTCTTCGTCCGGCAAAAAATCTAAAATAATGTCTCGATCAGGCATCACACCATTGCGAGCCCAAGACCGGACCATAGCTAGCAAAATTCCGTCGCCATCTTTCATGTCAACGGCGCCTCTACCCCAAATCATTCCATCGTGTATTTCGGCAGAGAACGGATCAAAGGTCCAATCCTTTGCTTGCGCAGGAACTACGTCTAAGTGACCATGTAATAACAAGGCTGGTCGATCTGGATTTTTTCCAGGGATTCGCGCGTTTACACCTTGACGTTTTGCACTTGTAGTTTCATATCGATGAGCATCAATGCCTACTTCTTTTAACTTTGCTTCAACATACTCGGCCGCCAGTGCTTCACCCGGTCCTGAATCATCACCATAATTCGAGGTATCGATTCGAATTAAGTCGCGAACAATTTCGACGACTTCAGATGTGATGTCTGGCAATGGTTCAATACTTGATCCTGAAATGCTCATACCCACAGTCTGGCGCATTTGAGGCTAACCATGCCAAACAGGTATTCTTACGGGGCTAGGTAACTAGAACCAGTCCGGGTGGCGGAATCGGCAGACGCGCTAGCTTGAGGTGCTAGTGCCCGTTTTAGGGCATGGGGGTTCAAGTCCCCCCTCGGACACAGGTAATTTACGGGATCAGAATTATTTAGAATTAAAAGGTCATGGAACTAGAAAAAATTCTGCTTTATTACGGCTTCACACCGTTAGAGGATCCGGCAGCTATTCAGTTATGGCAGAAAACACTTTGCGAAAGCCTTGGACTCAAGGGTCGAATACTTATTTCTAAGCATGGAATTAACGGCACTGTTGGCGGCAATGTCGAGTCATTAAAGGCTTACGTAAAACAAACTAAAAAATATCCGGGATTTAAGAAAATAGATTTTAAATGGTCAGCAGGTGGAGCTGCTGACTTCCCCAAACTGAGCGTCAAAGTTCGCGATGAGATTGTGGCTTTTGGAACACCTGATGAAATCAAAGTCGATAAAAATGGCATCATCGGCGGCGGTAAACATTTAACTCCAGAACAAGTTAACGAATTAGTTGCTGCTCGAGGCGATGAAGTGGTTTTCTTTGATGGCCGTAATGCATTTGAAGCGAAAATTGGTCGATTTGAAAATGCTGTGATTCCTGATGTTGAAACTACCCATGATTTCATTTCCGAACTTGAAAGTGGTAAATACGATCACCTAAAAGATAAGCCAATAGTTTCGTATTGCACTGGCGGCATCCGGTGCGAAATCTTATCTGTCTTAATGAAGAACCGCGGATTTAACGAGGTTTATCAAATCAAAGGCGGCATCGTTCGCTATGGCGAAAGATTTGCCGATAAATCGCACTGGAAGGGTTCGTTGTACGTATTCGACAAACGTATGGTGACAGATTTTTCAGCTGACACAGAAATTATTGGTCAGTGCGAAAAATGTAACGCAAAAACAAATAAGTTTTATAACTGCTCAAATTTAGCCTGCCGAGAACTTACTTTGCTTTGTGACCCCTGTGCACAAACTTATTCAAGTGATTCTTGCATACACCCAAATGTTGGTTTACCCGCCACTCTCCATACGTCGTAATATTTCAATCCGTTCTGCTAACGGCGGATGTGTTGCAAACAATCTCGACACAGACCGCCCATCTAGTGGTGATTCAATCCACATGTGGGCTACCGCATTTGATTTTTGCCTAACTACTGTTGAATCCTTTTGCAAAGTTTCGAGCGCCCTACGTAAACCGGTTGGATTTCTGGTGTACTCAACTGCACTTGCATCAGCAAGTGATTCACGTTTTCGCGAAACTGCAGATTTAAGTAAAGTGGCCGCAATCGGAGCCAGCAATGTAGCCAGTAATGCTGCAACTAAAACTATTGGATTTTGATTATTGCGATCCCGATTGCCGCCAAAAAGAGTCATTCGCAAAATAAAGTCGCTCAACAGCGCAATAGCGCCAGCTGTAGTTGCGGCAACAGCCGAAACTAGAGTGTCTCGATTTGCAACATGTGCTAATTCATGAGCAGCTACACCTTGTAATTGTTCGCGATCCATAACTTGCAAAATTCCGGTGGTAAATGCGATCACCGCGTGTTCCGGATCGCGACCAGTTGCAAATGCATTAGGTGCTGGGTCGTCCACGATCGCAACTTTAGGCATTGGCATACCAGCAGCCAAAGTAAGTTCTTGAACTAAATTAAATAATTGTGGTGCTGAATCATGATCAATGACTTTGGCTCCGGTCATAGTTAAAACAATTTTGTCCGAACCATAGTAAGAACCCCATACCGAAATTAGTGCGATTCCAATCGCTATAGGAACTACGCCAATGCTGGCATTACCTAAATAAAGTTGAGCTGCATAAATTACTAACGCAGTCAGACTTCCCATAACGCCCAAAAGCATTATGGTTTTGAGTCGGTTTTCAGATTGCCTTGCTCGGAAATCAGCCATTAAAACTGAACTTTCGGCACATCTCGCTTTGCAGGATCATCAACGACATAGAAGTCACGCTCAGTTACTTTCGCTGGGCCAGCAAAGAATTTACCGGGGATAGTTGCTATCGCTTGGTTTAGCGAACTTACTTTGTCGTTATAGAACTGTCGAGCAAAACCAATCTTGTTCTCTGTGGTGGAAAGCTCTTCTTGTAGGGCCCGGAAATTTTCTGAAGATTTCAAATCTGGATATGCTTCTGAAATCGCAAGTAATCCCCGAAGTGCATTAGTCATCATGTTGTCTGCCGCGGCAACCTCAGTTAGACCGTGTGCGCTTACAGTCTGGCTTCGAGCTGCAGTAACGCTCTCAAAAGTTGTTTTTTCTTGTGTGGCATAACCCTTTACGGTCTCGACAAGATTTGGAATTAGATCTGCTCGACGTTGAAGTTGAACTTCAATCTGTCCAAACGCCTCGTCTACTGTTACGTTTAGGCGGATCAACCGGTTGTATTGGATAACTAAAAAAGCAACTAATAAACCAACTGCAATAAGTAAGTAGATAATCTCCATAAGGATAATTTTACTTTATGTTTCACTTTTTAGTTGTTTGAGAAAACCCTGTTCGCTCTAGACAAAACTTGCCCGATGTTCCTCATCGTGCGTTAAAGTCTGGAAAATTAGCTCACCCACATCGATAGCGCCAAAAGTTGCATGTTGTGCCCGAGCTTGCCACTGTTCTGGACTCAACTCTCTTAAATACGAAACTAAATTCGTTCGGCTTTGTAGTGCTAACGCACATACATCATCCAGTGACATTTGTTGAAAAAGTTTTTCGGTTTCAATGGGATCTGGCTCCCACCAAGCAAAAATTGGTTCAGGTGCACCTGAAAGTTGTGCATCCACCATTTGCTTTACTCGCTTTAACCAAACTTGAGTGTCAACTTGTGATACATGGCCTACAACAACTTGAGGGTCCCACTGCCCTGCTTTGGTATTGGCGACTTTTGCAGATTGGATTAACCGGTCAATACTCATCACAAGTTCGACCAGCAAAACTGAGGTTGGAGTTGCCATCGTTAAATTATCCCCAATTAATCGGTAATTGATCGGTTTGAACTAATAAGTCATTCACCTTGCTAAATGGTTTCGAGCCAAAGAATCCTCGGTGGGCACTCAAGCCAGAAGGATGTGGCGATTTCACTAGAAGTTCAGATTTGAAATACGGAGCTAATTCTTGAGCTGTCTTTCCCCAAAGCACTCCAACTACATTTGGGTTCGCCCTACTTACAATTTTGATGATTTCTTCAGTAATTTCTTGCCAACCTAATTTCTCGTGCGAAAGTGATTTCCCGGTACGGCAAGTCAAAATTCTGTTCAACAGCAAAACACCTTGAGCTGCCCAGTTGCTCAAATCATTACCAATTTCAATCCCGAGATCCGATTTAAGTTCTTTTTGAATGTTTCGAAGGCTAGGTGGAACTATCTCCTTTTCTGGAACTGAAAAAGCTAGCCCCATAGCAAGTGCCGGATTTGGGTATGGATCCTGACCTAAAATCACAACCCGAATGTCTTTTGGGTTTGTAGTTAACGCTCGGAAAATGTTTTTCTGGCTTGGATTTGTCTGCTCTTCGCTTTGGAGTTTTATAGAAATTTGATCTATTTTTGGTTTCAAATGCTCGAGTTTTGCTTGCCATTCATCAGGCAAGGTGTCCCAAAGCGTCATCCCCTAAGAATATCTCGAGAAAAATTCGTTCCGACACGCACCCAGAAATTAAATGAAATTTCAACTAACTGCTAATTTGAGGGGGTAGGTTCCACTGGCAACTAAAGGGAGATTTTGTGGAAATTTTAGAAATCGTAGGTCGAGTTATGTTCGCCCTCTTATTCATCGCTTCGGCATTTGGGCACTTCAAGAATGCTGAAGGCATGGCTGGATACGCCCAGTCTAAAGGTGTACCTGCTCCAAAGCTTGCAGTACAGGGCTCAGGATTATTGATTTTGGTTGGTGCCGTATTGGTCGCCTCTGGCTACCAAGCCGCACTAGGTGCATTGCTTTTGGTTATCTTCCTGGTTCCAACTGCAGTCATTATGCATCCATTCTGGAAAGAAACTGATGCGATGACCAAGATGAATGAACAAATTGCATTCCTTAAGGACATCTCACTTGCAGGTGCTGCCCTAGTAATGTTCACACTTCTCTAATCATTTCAAAAAAATGGGCGGCTAATAGCCGCCCATTTTTATTTCTAAACGCAAAGGTTTTAACCAGAATTGAGTTTTAAACCAGACTCGGTGCCCATTCGCCGGCAACTTCAACCAGTTCACGAAGTTTATTAACTTGTTCATCGCTGATTGGTTTTAATGGACCACGCATTGTGTTTGCTGGGAACCCAAGTATTCCCATTAAGGCTTTTGTTTTATTTATGTACTGACCTGATTCAATGTATTCAAAAAGTGGCTTTATTGCTGTGTGGGCAGTAGTACGCGTTTGTGGATCCATAATTCCAAGATGGGCTTTTGGTAACGCATTGGCGATACCAGCAATCCAAGATTTAACTCCAGCATCCATAAACACTATTGAGTCAACATCAGCACCGCAGACTGGATCGATTCGACCAGCAAAATTTTGTTGAATCATCGGAATACGACTTAAGTCGCCACTTGCTTCTTTGATTCCGACAATGTATTCATTATCAGCAACTTGATTAAGCACATTTTGAGTTACGCTGACACCAATTCGAGCCGGGTAATCGTAGAGAACTGTTGGCATTTTTACCGCGTTAACTACAGTCAATAAATGTGCAGCTAGTTCATCTTCAGTCGGAACACTGTATGCCGGTCCGGCCAGCATTAGTCCGTCACAATTCATTCGCTTGGCCAGTGACGCCTGATCAAGCGCAGTGTTTGTTGACATACCGCCAACACCTGAAAGCACCGGAACTCGACCGGCCGCTTGTTTTATGACAGTGCTAATCACAAGATGTCGTTCATCTGGAGTAAGTGAATAAGCCTCACCTGTAGTGCCGCAAGCAACAATTCCATGCACACCATGACTGATCAATAGTTCAGTAACTTCGGCCACGCCTTTTGCATTAACTTGGCCAGCTTCATCGAATTGTGTGATTGCTGGGACGACTAGACCGTCGAATTGCACATTATCCCCCTCTGGTTCAGCTCTTGTAGCCTTGCCATATGCTGCCTCAAATCTACCCGAACGATTTGGGTCCAACTGGGCGACCTAGGATTCGCAGTTTTCAGGGTCGACGAGGCCGCATTTCTCCAACTCGAAGTTATGCCTTTGAAAATTACGTGCCTAATTACCAAATTGCCTTACCCGATCAACCGATTGATTTAAGAGAAGTTTTTAAGAGTAACGAAATTTACATTGACTTTGGTTGTGGCATGGGCGGACATACCAAGGACTTACTTGAACAGAGTAAGTGCGTGCTAGCGATTGATGTGCACACGGCAGGAATTTGTGACTTAAGTGTTTATGCACAGGAAAGAAATCTAAGTACATTCAGACTCTTTCACGGCGATGGTTTAGATCTATTTGAAAAGCTAAAACCGCAAACTATAAGTCAGATTGACGTCTATTTTCCAGATCCTTGGCCAAAAGCAAGACATGCCAAGCGTCGCTTATTTAATCATGCTTTTCTTGCCAAAGCTGATGAACTTCTGGTTAGTGGCGGGAAAATAGTTCTGGTGACAGATGATGAAACTTATGCGCAGCATGTTACTGAGGTAATAGCAAGCCAGCATTTATTTACTCAACTTGAGTTCAGTCAACCGGTAACTATTACATCGTTTCATGCACGTGGTTTAAGGCTTGGGCATCAAATACATAAATTTGAACTGGAAAAATCAATACTGTAAAAAACCTGTAAAAAAATAAAACCTGAAATAAATAGAAACAGGAAAATACTGCTACGGCAATGTGCCCGTATGAGCCAAGGCTAACCGCACAAGTAAATCTTGACCACCAGTCATTTCTGCGGTTACTTGTCGAGATACTGCCTCATGCGGAGTAATCCAAACTAAATCCAAAGCAGTCTGTGAAGGTTGGCAATCGCCCTTTACTGGAACTACATAAACAAGCGAAACTGCATGTTGCCTTGGATCATGAAAACCACTGATGTTTGGATCTGGAAAATACTCAGCCACAGTAAATGGAGCAGGATTCGTCGGGATTTGCGGCAGTGCCATCGAGCCTAGATCCTTTTCAATGTGCCTTAGCAGTGCATCTCTAATTCGCTCACCAAAAAGTACTCGGCCAGAAATAACTGCTCGACTAATCGATCCATCCGGCCTTCCGCGCAACAATAAACCGATTTTTAAAACTCGACCAGCTTCATCAATTCGTACTGGAATTGCATCTACGTAAACTATTGGCAGCTTGGCACGAGCACTTTCTAGTTCATCACTTGGCAACCAAGATGAAATAGCGTCAGTTAAATCCGTCACAGTCTTATTGTTACATGTTCGAGCGGGCGCGGCGCCCTCTTGAGGGTGTTCGTCCTCGCGCGTACCAGCGATCATCTCCGAACTCGACATCAAGTGGAGTTTTAAATGCATTACTCATTGGTTCACTTCGAATCACGTCATGCACGTTGCCCATGGCACTCACCTGACCATCTGAAAGCAATAGTGCATGTGAGAAATTAGGTGGGATCTCTTCAACATGATGGGTAACCAGGATTAAACAGGGGCTTTCTGGATTACCTGCCAGATTGGCTAATCGGCTTACTAAATCCTCGCGTCCTGCAACATCTAGACCTGCAGCAGGTTCATCCAGAATCAAAATTTCTGGATCGCTCATCAAAGCTCGGGCAATGTGAGTACGCTTTCGTTCACCTTCAGATAACGTGCCGATAAGTCGTTCTTCAAATCCACTCAATCCCCAATCGTTTAGTAATTGACGAGTCCGGGCATAATCAATTTCGTCGTAACGTTCGCGCCATCTTCCCGTAACTGCATAAGCAGCTGTTAAAACAGTGTTAAAAACTGTCTCGTCAAGTGGTAAGTAGTTATTTAGCGCAGCACTGGATAAGCCAATTCGGGTTCGCAATTCTCGAACGTCAGTTCGGCCAAGCTGCTGACCTAATATTTCGGCTGTACCTGAAGTTGGATGTAAAAATCCAGTACAGATCTGCATTAACGTGGTTTTACCGGCACCATTCGGCCCCATAATCACCCAACGTTCATGGGCCTGAACTTGCCAATTGATTTTGGCCAAAATATTTTTGCCACCACGATGAACTGTGACATTTTGAAGATTTACGACACGTTCACCAGAACCACTTAGGTCATTAGTCGTAATAGTCACAGTAGTAATCTACCGTTCATGGGATTCCCGGCTACGATTGAATTAGCAATTTGGCTAAATCAAGTTCGAAATGGATCGATATCTACCAGTGATGCAGTCAATGCGGCCGAGACGATAACTGAATCTTTCCAAATCAGCTCGGATCAAATTATTTCTGTCGAACCCGTTACCAACTGGCTAATGCTCGTTCAATTCGCCAAGAGTTTTGGTGTTCCCTGTTTTGCTGTGTTGCCAGGTCCCGGTCAAACTTACGGACTTTCTGCAGATTTAATTTCCAAAATTGATCTGACAACGGGTGTTTGTATTATCGGTCAAAAGTATCTTCTGGCAAGATCTCCTGAAGGAGATTCAAATTGGTTTTTAACTGAGCTACTCACTCCAATTCCAACGGTAGATCCAAAATCAGCTCGATTAGATCTACAAGACTTAATCGAGCGCAGTAGTGCTGAATTAAGCGCGATGGAATTGTCGGGCCAGCGAGATTTTATCGATCAAGAACTCCATCAACTAAAACCCATTCATCTTCCCCCAGCACTTTCAAACCGAGTTAAATCAGATCTAGAACTAGCTGAGCGAATTTGGCTAATTGCCCAAATAAGTATGAGTGAAGCGCAGGCACCACACAGTCGAAGTCTTGACGAAAGAAAGATTGCTCGCTTGCGGGAACTTCGGACTGCTGCGATTAATTTAATGACGGCAAGTACTTTGGCTGCCTAAGGACTAGAAGTTAGAAAGCCTCGTGATTAAAAAATCACGGACCTCCTTGAGAGTGCACGCCACCATCAACATGAATTATTTCGCCGGTTGTAGCCGGGAACCAGTCACTAAATAACGCCACACATGCTTTAGCAGTTGGAACTGGATCACTTGTGTCCCAACCAATTGGTGCTCGGCGTTCCCACATCGGGCCAAACTGATCAAATCCAGGAATTCCCTTAGCTGCAGTTGTGTATAGCGGACCGGCAGCAACTAAATTGACTCTTATTTTTTTTGGACCTAAATCTCTTGCTAAATATCTACAAGTTGATTCAAGTGCAGCTTTTGATACGCCCATCCAGTCGTAAAACGGCCAAGTTACTGTTGCATCAAAATCAAGTCCTAAAACTTGACCACCATTTTTTTCCATAAGTGGTAAACAAGCCATACTTAGCGACTTAAGTGAATACGCAGAAATTTCTAAAGCAACTTTTACGTCTTCCCATTCAGTATTTAGAAAATTTCCACCTAATGCAGCTTCAGGTGCATAAGCGATTGAATGAAGTACCCCATCTAAATGTGGAACGTGCTCTTTGATTGCGCCAGCTAAGTTCGCTAAATCCTCTTTGTTTGTTACATCCAATTGCACAATGGGTGGTTCCACTGGCAACCGTCCGGCTATTCGCTTAGTGATGCTGGTGGTTCGACCAAATGAACTTAAAACTACGTTTGCACCTTGTTCTTGAGCTAACCGAGCAACATGAAATGCAATAGATGAATCAGTCAAAACTCCAGTTACCAATATGTTTTTGCCGTCAAGGATGCCCATTTAATGTCCCATTCCTAATCCACCATCAACTGGAATAACCGCTCCAGTTATGTACGCTGCCTGATCAGAAGCGATAAAAGCAACAACGTCTGCGACTTCGCTTGAACTGGCATATCGGCCAAGCGGCACATTTGTAACTATTTCGTTTCTGCGCTCATCGGAAAGTTGCGCAGTCATGTCAGTATCAACAAATCCTGGAGCAATCACATTTGTAGTTATCCCTCGTGAACCTAGTTCACGTGCTAGAGATCGAGCAGCGCCAATGAGTCCTGCTTTTGAAGCTGCATAATTAACTTGCCCTGCTGAACCCATCAACCCGACAACACTTGAAATAAAAATAATTCGACCGGTACGAGCCTTCATCATCGCTTTACTCGCCCGTCGTGCCACCCGAATCGCACCAAATAAGTTGGTATTTAAGACTTCATCAATGTCTGCATCTGACATTCGAATGACTAATCCGTCTCGAGTAATTCCAGCATTTGCTACGACCACCTGCGCTGGGCCAAATTTTTGCTCTAATTCATCGAACGCAGCCTCAACACTGGCACTATCTGATACATCGCACTTGATTACATTTAGGCCAGCTATTGGGTCACCGGATCGACTAGTGACTACCACCGTGTCGCCATTTTCTTTGAATTTTTGAGCAATCGATAAACCAATTCCTCGATTGCCACCTGTTACCAGCACAACACGGGTCATTGGTCTAGGTTATCGGTAATGAACAATAATTCCGTAACTCCGTTAGCCGGCGGGCAAATTTCGCCAGACCGCTTAGCAGAAATTGCACTGTCCGTTGTTTCGAGTGCCGGTGCGACAGTGGGACAACTTCGAATTGCTCAACATGACACAAGAGGAGTTGGGTTACGTGACGGCAAAGTAGAAAACGTTGCCTCAGATAGTTCAATTGCTCTTAGTGTTCGGGTGGTAAAAGATGGCGCTTGGGGTTTTGCTGCGACCACCGATTTAACTGAGTTCGGTGCAAAGGACGCAGCAACAAGGGCGATAGAAATGGCCAAGTTAAGCGCAGCTGTTTCTACCGACCGAGTCGACTTAGTGGCTGAACCAAGTTACGGAAAAGTCTCGTGGCGACTTCCAGTTGAAATAGACCCAATGTTAGTTCCAGATGATCAGGTCATTGAATTATTGAAATCTTGGCACGAAAAAGTTGCGCAACATTCAATTGTTCATCATGTTGATGTACACGCTGCCATGGGTAAAGACATCACTTTTTTTGCAGATTTAACGGGCAACATGATCAGTCAAGAACGTGATCGTACTAGTGCGGCTCTAACTGCCGTTCACATCAGCGAATCTGGATTTGACGATATGCGCACCTGTGCCCCGCCAGCAGGTCGAGGATTTGAATACTTGCAAGGCAAAGGCTGGGACTGGGATGAAGAATTATCAAACCTTCCTGAATACCTTTCCGAAAAAACTAAAGCCCCATCAGTTGCAGCAGGTATTTGGGACTTAGTGATTGATCCAACAAATCTTTGGTTAACAATTCATGAATCAATCGGACATGCGACCGAACTTGATCGAGCTCTAGGTTACGAAGCAAATTACGCTGGGTCTTCGTTTGCCACGATCGATAAGTTAAATAACTTTAAATACGGTAGCGAAATAATGAACGTTACTGGTGATCGCAACGCGCCACATGGACTTAGCACAGTTGGCTATGACGATGAAGGTGTTGCAGCCCAACAGTGGGATCTAATTAAAGATGGTGTGCTCGTTGGCTATCAGACCGATCGGAACATTGCCAAAAAAATTGGACTGACTAGATCAAACGGCTGTGCTTTTGCAGATAGTGCCTTACACAGTCCGATCCAACGGATGCCAAATGTTTCATTGCAGCCAGGTAAGGATGATTTATCAAATGCAGATTTAATTTCTGGCGTTGACCGAGGTATTTACATAGTCGGAGATAAATCATGGTCGATAGACATGCAACGCTATAACTTTCAGTTCACCGGGCAACGTTTCTATGAAATCAAGGACGGAAAAATTGTTGGCCAGCTCAAAGATGTGGTTTACCAATCACGTACCCCAGATTTCTGGGCAAGTATGAGCGCCGTGGGTGGTAAGCAAACTTACTTACTTGGTGGAGCGCTGAATTGTGGCAAAGGTCAGCCAGGACAAACTGCACCTGTAAGCCATGGCTGCCCTACTGCTGTGTTTAGACAAATAAATGTATTGAACGGAAAAGAGCAGGCTGGCGCATGAGTGAACTGACTATGGCTCAAGCCACTGAGTATGCCGTAAGCAAATTAGGTGCAGCAGGTGGAGTTGTTGTCGGCGAAGTAAGCAATAGTGCTAATTTGCGATGGGCCAATTCCTCATTAACTACCAACGGAAATACTGTCGAGCAAACTTTAGCGATTGCCTCATTCGTTCAACTCAGTGATGGTACTGCTTGTGGATTAGCTAGTGGTCAGATCCGTTCAAAAGCAGACATTGATTCACTGCTTGAAAAGAGTAAAGCCAGTGCCCTAGCAGCCGGTGTTGCTGAAGATGCAAACGATCTAATTGAAGGATCTGCTGAGTCAAATTTTGCTGACGCCCCAGAAGATGTTGACTTGTCGTCACTTGCTCGGATAGCAAGCGAACTTGGTGAAGTGATGAGTAATCGTGAACAGGAATATTTTGGCTACAGCGAAATTTCTACAGACACAATTTATTTAGCTACGTCAACCGGTATTCGAAATAGATTCGCCCAAAGTACGAGCCGTTTTGAATTATGTGCCAAGTCGCTAGATCGAACCAGGTCTGCCTGGTCTGGGCAAAGTGGAAGTGACTTATCAGGAACGGCTGTCGCTAAACATGCCGCGACGGTTAACCAAGGACTGGACTTTCAGAAAAATAGAATCGAAATTGAACCTGGACGACATAAAGTTACCCTGTCACCTAGTTCTGTTGCAGATCTCATGATCTATTTAATGTGGACCGCATCTGCTCGTGAAGCTGCTGAAGGTCGATCAGTTTTTTCTGGTCCAGTTGGCGGGACACGCATTGGCGAGCAACTTACCGAACGCAATTTAACTTTACGTACCGATCCAAATCATCCTGGTTTAAAAACTATCGACCGGGTAATCAGTATGGGCAACTCTACTTTTGGCAGCACTTTTGATACCGGAGCAAAAATAGATCCAGTTAATCTAATTGATCAAGGTAAGTTGACTGCATTAGGTAGTAGCAGGTTTACAGCACAGCTAGCCAAACTTCCTTTTACCCCTCTTGCCGACAACATAGTCGTTACGGATGAAGCGGGAACAGGTGATCTTTCTGAATTAGCCAAGCGTATGAAAGATGGCTTACTGATCACTTGTCTTTGGTACATTCGCGAAGTCGATCCACAATCACTTCTGCTAACTGGGTTAACTCGCGATGGAGTTTATGTAGTTAAAGATGGCGAAATTATTGGTGCAGCTAATAACTTTAGATTTAATGAATCACCAGTAGGCATGCTAAAACGAATTATTGATGCTGGTGAATCAACCTATTGCCTACCCAGGGAATGGGCAGACTGGTTTTCTCGGGCACAAATTGCTCCATTAACGATCGCGGACTTTAATCTGTCAACGAAATCAGAAGCGGTTTAAGCGTCCTCTAGGCGAAAACCGATTTTCATCCCCACCTGAACGTGTGCGATTTCGCCATCGCGTATGTTGCCGCGAATTTCAGTTACTTCAAACCAATCTAAATGGCGAAGTGTCTCAGAAGCTCTTTTAATGCCATTGCGTACTGCTTGGTCAATCCCCTCTGGTGAAGTACCAACGATTTCGGTTATGCGGTAAGTGCGATTGGACATAATTCCTCCAGATGCTGAATTCGTGATTACAACGTAGCCTAGTTGTATGAATGAACAGCCTGAGGTGCACTCCATCACCTCTGCTGGAGTTGCTTTATCTAATGACCAGCGCGGTCGAGAAGTTCGATACTTGTGGTCAATGAGTTTGCGGACCGTTTGTTTTATAGCCGCTGTGATCACCACTGGCGTGTGGCGTTGGATTTTTCTTGCTGGCGCGGCTTTTCTACCTTACTTTGCCGTAATCATTGCAAATGCCGGCCGCGAAAGAGGAAACTGGCGCGGTAATGGGGCCTTTATTGGCTCCAAGCAAAATGAATTAAATTAATGCTTAGTAATGTTCAAACTACTTCTCACCAAAAAATGGATTGCCCTAACGCTTGCCGTAATCGTCCTTATTCCAGCATTTGAAAGTTTGTCTGATTGGCAATACCGCCGCCTTGATTCACGATTGAGCTATAACGCGCAAGTAACAACAGCCCAGGCATCTGCTCCAGTTCCATTTGCTCAACTAGCTCCTAACGGAGTGTTACAAAATTCAACAGACATTTGGCGACCAGTAACTGCAATCGGAAATTTTTTACCCAGTGAACAATATCTGATTCGGAAAAAAAGTTTAGATTCTGAAGCTGGTCTATGGGTAGTAACTCCATTTCAGTTACTCGATGGGACAAAGATAAATGTCGTTCGTGGTTGGACTGCAGCAGCAAATAGTGCCCAAGATAGTCCAGAACTAAGCGCTGTAACGACAACTCAGATTGAATTAACGGGCAGACTACGTCAAATAAGTCCACTTAATGTAATTGAACCGGCCGACATTCCAACTGGACAACGAATTGGACTAGATCCCAAGTACGGCGATGCTTACTTGGAATTAGTAAAGGCGCAACCGCCACTTAATAATCCTGAAGTTTTATTGCTACCTGGGCCAAAAATAACCGAAGGAACGCATCGCTCTTATGCGATTCAGTGGCAAATTTTTGCTGTGATGCTCGTAATTGGTTACGCAATTTTGTTTAGAAACGACTTAATCGAGCGGCGCAAATTGCCGATTGTATAAATCGGCGTAAAGTCCATTTTTGTTTAGTAATTCTTCGTGGGTACCTTGTTCAACAATTTTGCCATCGCTTAATACAACAATTTGATCTGCTTGCCGAACCGTTGCTAGTCGGTGCGCAATCACGATGGATGTTCGACCAGCTAAGGCTTTGCTTAAAGCCTCTTGAACTAAAGCCTCATTTTCACTATCTAAGTGAGCAGTTGCTTCATCTAAAATCACGACATCAGGTGCTTTAAGTAACAATCGAGCAATCGCTAGGCGTTGTTTTTCGCCGCCACTTAATCGGTGTCCCCGATCGCCGACCACAGTATCTAATCCCTCGGGTAATTCTCGAATCATCCCAGCAATTTGGGCGTCTTCACATGCCCGCCAAAGTAATTCTTCTGAGGCTTCTGGATTTGCGTAAAGTAAGTTGGCGCGAATGGTGTCGTGGAACATGTGTGCATCTTGAGTTACTACGCCGACAACTTCATGAATCGATTTTTGAGTTGCTTGCCGTAAATCCAAATCATTTATTCGAACCTCACCAGATGTTGGGTCAAAAAGTCGAGGTACTAAAGATGTCAGAGTACTTTTACCAGCACCAGATGGCCCAACTAAGGCATACATTTGTCCAGGTTTAACTTCTAAATTTATTCCATTCAAAATTAATTCAGAGCTGGCCAGTAAATCTGTACGCGCAATACTTTCTAAACTTGCTAGTGATACTTCTTCTGGAAGCGGGTATCGAAACGAAACATTCTTTAACTCAACCCGAGCCGGTCCTCTAGAGAGCGATTTTGCATTGGGGGCATCACTAACCATGGGCTTTAAATCAAGAACTTCAAATACTCGGTCAAATGAGACCAACGCAGTCATCACATCAACGCGAACATTAGCAAGCGCAGCCATCGGAACATAAAGTCGGCCAAGTAGCGCGACCATTGCCAGTAGTGTGCCAAGCGTTAAGTCACCAGTAATTACTGAAACGCCACCCATGCCGTAAACAAGTGCAGTCGCTATTGAACCCACCAGCATCATGGCAGTGAAAAATACTGTGTTGGCCATTGTTATTTTCACACCAACTCGTTGCACTGATTTAGCATGTTGTGCGTAATCAGCCGCCTCCTTATCTGGAGTACCAAATAATTTCATCAGTAATGCACCAGAGACATTAAAGCGTTCGGCAATCTGGCTACTCATATCTGCATTTAGATTGGCTTGTTCAGTCGTGAGTTTTTGCAACTTAGTACCAACTCCGCGAGCGGCCACCAAGAAAATAGGAAGTAGCACTAACGAAGCAATTGTTATTTGCCAACTAAGTGCGAACATCGTGACTAACACAACCGTCAAACTAATGACATTTCCGACAATGCCACCAAGTGTTGAGGTGAATGCACGTTGTGCACCTAATACATCACCGTTTAGACGACTTACCAGTGCACCAGTTTGGGCTCTAGTGAAGAAAGCTATGGACTGTCGTTGCACGTGATCAAATACTTGAACCCGAAGTTTATAAATAAGAGTTTCACCAATGGAGCTCTGTTGCCACCTGTTGAGAACCCCAATTGCTGCTTCAAAAACAGAGATTGCAGCGATTAGTAAAGCATTATTTATTACGGCCGAGGTATCACCACTAGGAATTGAAACATCAACGATTCGTTTAAATAACAAGGGTTGAATTACTACTGTGACCGATTGAATGATTAAAACAATTAAATAAAGAAAAATTTCTATTTTGAAATCAGCGGCATAACCACCAATTCGTTTTAAAGTTTCTCGGCCTAACCGCTGACCGACTACAGACTTATCTGAGGTAAAGCCACGATAAGCATGAAATGCACTCATTCCACCGGGCATACTCATGCTTATTCACTCACCTATAAAACTTTGCTAATTTCAACTAAGCCAACGCAATTAAATCTAAATAATCGGTATTCCATAAGTCTTCCACGCCATCTGGCAAAAGTAATACCCGTTCTGGATTTAAAGCGCTTACCGCTCCTTCATCGTGGGTCACTAAGACAACTGCGCCCTCGAAATGTGCCAACGCATCAAGGATTTCTGCGCGACTGGCTGGATCTAAGTTATTTGTAGGTTCATCTAAAAGCAGAACATTTGCCGCTGAAACAACAAGCATGGCCAAACTTAATCTAGTTTTTTCTCCACCAGAAAGAACTCCAGCTAATTTATTCACCGCTTCACCACTGAATAAAAACGAACCAAGAACTGATCGCATCTGAGTATCTGTTAAATCAGGTGAAGCAGATCTCATGTTCTCAAGCACTGATCTATCCGCTGCCAAAGTTTCATGTTCTTGTGCGTAGTAACCAATTTTTAACCCGTGTCCAGGTTGTATGTCACCGGTGTCAGGTTTATCTACGCCAGCCAGAATTCGAAGTAACGTAGTTTTACCTGCACCATTCAGGCCAAGTACCACTACCCGACTGCCTCTATCTATAGCTAAATCAACATCTGTGAAAATTTCCTGAGATCCGTAACTTCGACTTAAGCCACTGGCCATTAGTGGAGTTTTGCCGCACGGAGCTGGAGTGGGAAATCGTAATTTAGCAACGCGGTCAGCAACCCGTTCATTTTCTAAGCCATCAAGTAATCGCTCAGCACGCTTCAACATACTTTGCGCAGCTTTTGCTTTACTGGCTTTAGCTCGCATTCGATTTGCTTGATCGGCTAACACGCTAGCTTGTTTTTCGGCGTTAGCGCGCTCTCGTTTACGTCGGCGTTCGTCATCTTCGCGAGCAGTCAAATACGCTTTCCAACCAACGTTATAGATGTCCAGTGCTTGTCGATTAGCGTCTAAATGAAATACCCGATTTACGGTG
>JACCDO010275873.1_pt1 | contig 17423 bp, 19 predicted proteins | sample 7446101 | NCBI WGS metagenome assembly JACCDO01 (sample SAMN15323440, study PRJNA562643) | freshwater metagenome | isolation source: river surface water | place: USA:Blue River Watershed | collected 2017-08-16 | reverse complement strand
TGTTGTTATTGAGGGCTGGTTTTGGCATTCTACTTGGAAACAAGAATCTAAACCAGTAAAGAAAATCTATGTAGATGAATTCCGTTGCGATTGATAGCACATTGTGTAAATCTACGTTATGTCGTCTTTGTGCTGAGGCAGGCACAGATAAAACTCCTTATGCTTTTCAAGGTCATCGTCATCCTTACACAGGTCCTTATTCCCTCTTATTAGAACCTCTGAGACATAAACCGATTAAATTTGCGGAAGTAGGTGTGTTTCGTGGTGCTTCTTTAAAGGTATGGAGTGAATTTTTTACGAATGCGAAAATCTATGGATATGATCTCGATCCCAATTTTCTAGACTATATTCATTCTCAAAACTATCCGAATGTTGTTGTAGATCTGATTGATGCTGGAGATGCTCAAAATATTAAAAAAACCTTTCAAAAGGCGACTCAAGATGGTGAACTTTTTGATGTCATCATTGATGATGCCTCTCACGCAGTAGAACATCAATGTACAATGATTCGCACAGCTTTACCTTTCTTAAAAAAAGGTGGTTTATTAATTATTGAAGATATTAACCGTGACAATCCTGTCACGGATTTTGAATTGGCTTATAAAGATATTCAACATCTGGTTAGTTTTCATACGTTTATTCGCTGTGATCACGCCCTCCGCTATTCACCTGGATGGGATAATGACAAACTCTTAGTCTTTGTCAGAAACTAATTAGTCTTCCATTTGATAGTCTTGTAACTCAGGAAGACTTTCGCGATCATCGGGCATAGAGGGAACACTATAAGTATCCTCGTTGACAGATTGAGGTTCCGATAAGCAATCACTGTAGGTCAAGCCAAAGCGTTTATAGCGACGTTCAAAGGCTAATTCTTCTTGGGATTTGTGGTTGAAAGCAGGCATAAGGATAGGATTGGTCGTATCTAAGAGCCACGAAGGAGCTTTAAATTCCTTTTCAACACCTTCTCCTTGGTAATTTTTCAAGGGTAAACTAATACACCCTTCACGGAAAATCATTTCAGGAGTATGACCCTTTTTCAGTCGTTTGAGGACTGCAGCTTCTTCTTCAGCGGCTATGACTTCTTTGAGTTTATTGGCTAACGATACGCCTTCAAAGGCTGTTTTCTTTGTGTCACCCTTTACAAGATCAGGAAATTCTGTAAAGGATGCGACATTGACTTCTTTTTTGATCGGAACACCCGTCTCAGTGACTTCTTTCTTTTTCCAAGAGGAATAACTTACTGCGGGATTCACAATAGGATTCGTCGTTTCTCTGCGACGGTTCATATTACCGAAAGGATTGTATCTTGTTGTTTCAGACATTTTAAAGGGAGGGAATACGGGAAGGGTAGGCGACTTATTATTCAATTTTTACACCGCCTAAAATTGTAACGAAAAATTATAGTGAGACAGGTATCAAATGGTTAACTTAGTTATTGTCGAAAGTCCCGCAAAATGCTCCAAAATTCAAGGATTCCTTGGATCCGGATGGAAATGTATCGCTACCTATGGACACATTCGTGCTCTTCAAGAAGATTTGGATGCTGTTGGCTTAGATCGCGATTTTGAACCCAAGTATATGTTCCTCAAAGAAAAATCCAAATCTATCGCAGCCCTGAAGGAAGCTGCGAAAGAGGCCGATACGATTTATTTAGCTAGTGATGATGATCGTGAAGGAGAAGCCATTGCGTATAGTGTAGCAGTGCTCTTAGGGTTAAATCCTCAAACAACACCACGCTCGGTGTTTCACGAAATTACCGCAACAGCCGTGAGAAATGCGGTAGCGAATCCACGACGCATTGATATGAACCGTGTCAATGCGCAACAAGCCCGAAGTATTCTAGATATGATGGTCGGATTCACCATTAGTCCTTTACTCTGGTCTTATGTAGGTCCTGCTCTTTCCGCAGGTCGTTGTCAAACTCCTGCTCTTCGCTTATTATGCGATCGTGAACAACAAATCCAGACATTTAGTGGTCAAACAGTTTGGAAACTCAAAGGAGATTGGGCACAAGCCAATTTCCAATTTCCAGCCGTGCTCAAAGATGAATTGGAAGATAAGGATTCCGCAATGAATTTCTTGGAAAATATTCACACAGATTCTTCTGCTACCATCTTTTCTGCGACTACCAAACCTTGGTCCGAAGCAGCTCCTAAACCTTTAATTACCAGCACGCTTCAACAAGAATGTTCCGCATTGTATTCTATTCCTCCAAAGAAAACAATGAGTATCGCTCAGAAACTCTATGAACAAGGACATATCACTTATATGCGAACCGATTTTGCGACCTTATCCGAAGAAGCCAAAACTGCTGCGGAAGAAATGGTCAATAAACTCTATGGGGATGCTTACACGAGTAAGACCGAAAAGAAAGTCTCCAAAGCTCAAGAAGCCCACGGCTCAAACGGGAAATCCCGTTCTGAACGAACTGAGCTTCCTGCCCCGCAGGAAGCTCACGAGGCTATTCGTCCTACACACTTTGATATGGTGATGTTGAATCCTTGCGAAAACAAATGGGATGCTTTGGATCAAAAAGTATACCGTTTAATCTGGACCCGTGCTGTCCAAAGTGTAATGAATCCAGCGAAGGGCGATGAACGCACGTGTATCTTTACCGCTGACGGTGATCCAGGAGAATTTCCTTGGGAAGCCAAATGGCGTCGCACGACCTTCGCAGGATGGCGTAAAGTGGGTCTCAGTGCGGTCAAATTGGATGAAGTGGAAGAAGCGACCGAAAGCGAAGCAGTGCAAGCCACTTGGATTCAAGCGATCTCCTTACGTGAAGGTGATAAACTCACGTGGAAAACCTTAGAGGCCGCACCTGTAACCAGTAAACCTCCTCCACGTTACAATGAAGCTACTCTTGTTCGAGAATTAGAGAAAAAAGGTATCGGTCGTCCCAGCACATATGCTTCCTTAGTCGATACTCTTTTAGAAAAGAAATATGCGGAAAAGAAAACCACGGAAGCACAGCCTTTCGTCTCCGCTTGCTATATTCTCAGTGCGTTAGGACAATGGCCTCCTAAGGAAAACAAACTCACCAAACAAGTGGGCGCAGAGAAAGACAAAATGGTGCCCACTGCGTTAGGGCAACGTTTACTCCAATTCTGTACCAAAGAATTCAAAGAATTATTTGAATACGACTTTACAGCCCATATGGAAACACGTTTAGACAAAATTGCGCAAGGAGAAGAATCGTGGAAACAAGTCTGTCACGATACTTGGAATTCTTATAAAGGTCATTATGCTGATCTTAAAACCACGAAGAAAGGTTCCAAAGGAGCCGAATTAAAAGCGCAGAGAGCAGCACAAACAGCAGCGAAAATCAAGGAATTTACGAATGGCTTGAAAGCCGTGATTGGTCGCAAAGGACCCATTCTTCTTAGAGAAGATCCTGAAGGAAATAAAGACAAAACCAAATTCTATGGTTGGCCCGAAGGAGTGGATTTTACAGCGATGACCGAAGAAGTCGCAACCCAGTTTGTCCACACAGTGGAACATCCTACCCCTTCCCAATGGGGAACCTTCCAGGGAAATCCCATTGTGGTCAAGAAAGGTCCTCACGGATATTATGCGCAAGCAGGATCTATCAATGTCAAAGTTCTCGATGGAGAAACCGCCGAATCTCTACAACAAAAATTCCAAGAAAAAGTGGCCACCAATCTTCACAGCTTAGGAGACTTTGAATTCCGTCAAGGTCAATATGGTCCCTTTATGTTTAAGAAAGCTACAGGAGGCAAGAAACCCCAATTTGTAAGTTTACCCGAAGGTCTAGATCCGAAGACGCTCACCTTAGAGGCCGCAGAACGCATCTATCAAACTGGTCTTCAACAAAAACAAAGTGGATCACGTGGTGGACGTGGAGGACGAGGACGTGGTCGAGGTCGTGGACGTGGGGCAAGCCAAGCCACTGCGTAAATTTCTAAGGAATACTAGATGTCTGCTACACCGACTCCTACTGAGGGACGTTCCCGTTCCAATTCCGATTTATCTGGAAATCCTGTCCGAAAATTTAACAATGGTTGGACCAAACAACAAGAAAACTTAATGGCCGAATGGGCTGACAAAGCTGGATGCTACCGATGGCTTCACGATCGTTGCGAAAAGAAGTATAGTCGTTTAAATATGGGTATTACTATTCCCGTGATTATCTTATCAACTCTGACAGGAACAGCAAACTTTGCGTTAGACGGATTTATTTCGCCTGACGACCAGGATGCAAAAAAATATGCTTCCGCGGCTATCGGTGCTGTCTCTATCTTTGCAGGAATCTTAACCACCTTAGGTAATTTTTTACGGTATGCGCAAGGATCTGAGGCGCACCGCGTCGCAGGTATTGCGTGGGGTAAATTTCAGAGACAAATCGCGGTAGAGCTGGCTATCGCACCCAAAGATCGTATTGATTGTATGGATTTTTTGAAAATCTGTCGTGCGGAACTTGATCGTCTTATTGAACAGTCTCCACCTGTCCCTGACGACGTCATCAACGAATTCAAGAAAGAATTTGATGATAAACCAGAAGTCAAGAAACCTGAAATCTGTGATGGTATGGAACATACCACTATTTTTGATAATCGTGAAACAATGTTGAGACATATTACTGCGGAAGCCGCCATTACCTTGTTCCACAAGAAAAAAATGTTACGTGAAGAAGTTATTCCGGATTTAAACAAGTTAATCAATAAAGAAGTGTATAAACAAGTCAATGATTTATCAGGAGCGGTTATAGATATTTATAATCGTCAACAAGAAGCTTTAGCATCAACCAGTCGTCGCGCATCCTTAGTCAATACACTTTCAAAACCTCTTGTAAAACAAATAAAGAATTCAGGAGAGAATTGGAAACGAAGGGATAGAAGTTTATCACCCGCCTTGCGCACAAATACAGAAGATAGACAAAATACAAGTTCAGATATTCATATAGAAATTGTGGGACAGGAGAAAGATGATATGCATTATGCTTAACCACAACGGCTACGCATTTCCGCATAACTCATTTGACCATTCGCAAATTCGCGAAGAGCATCCGCTTGCGCATCTATATCAGGAATTCGGGCACGCATACCAGCATCATTTTGAATGGCGTTGGCAAACGTGCGGAGATCAGAATTTGCAGGTAAAGTATTGATAAAGCGGTCTACTGTAGCGATATGATCTAAAACAGAGCCTACAGAGAGAGTTGGATTCGCTACGGTGGCTGCGGCAGGAACGGGTTTAACACCCACGCGTTGAACAAAGGCGTCCCAACCTTTCTTCGCAATAAATTCAAGATTACGCATTGTTCCACCATAGGAGGCACCGCTGTGACCACCATAGAACTTGTTTACCGCATCGTTAATTTCCTCCATCTTAGGTGGAGGGCTGGAAAACATAAATCCACCGTGACCAGGGTCGTAAGTGCGGAGAAATTCCCAGCCACCTTCAACAGAGTCTACAGCTTTGAAGCCAGATTCAATCATTTCACGATCCCAGTCACCTAATGTAAGAGAACTGAAATCACCACGAGGAACGGAAGTAGTAGAAGAAGACATCTTTAGATAAATAGGGTATATGCTGACGGGTGGGAAGCTTCCCCATTCAATTTTTATGTGAGGAAAGGAATGGGTAGGTTGACTTGACTCCAAGAGAGTGCTGTATCTGGCCATTTCGATCTATCTTTATCCAATAAGCGAAGCACACTGGGAAACAGCTTGACTGGACCGCGATAGACAGGAGGATCATACTGAAGATTAGGTTTATACATAAGATTGGAAGCGCTCAAGATCCATTCTACTTTATCAGTGCGATGATTCAGAAACATATAAGTCATTTCACTTTCATCTTCTTGTAAATCTTCAAAGCGCTGGGCGACGAACTCCACTTGCCCCCAACAAGGTTCAGCGTGTTGAAAGACATATTCTAATCCATCCTCACAGATGGCCACAATTTTATTCGTGAGAGGAAATCCTAGAGGAGCCCATTCCCCATTGTTGAGCAGTGTATTGTCCCACGGAAGACCAAACATAGATTTCTTTGTATAGCCCAGATATAAACGGGGAACCATTGTATACTGCGTGTCTTTTCCATAGACAGAGACACGCATTCCTGTGAAGGCAAATCCATTCATTGGATCTAGAACAGGCACACGCCACACTTTCGAAGCATCTTCTAAGTCAATGCGATGCGTATAAATTTCTTTGTCAGAAAAATCAGTATCTTGGGGATTCCAAGGCCATTGAGTTTGTAAGTCATTAAGAAAAACCATTTTGTAATATACAGGCTACTTATAAGTGAACTGGTTCAATTTTACCCCAATAACAACTTCCCTCAATCAGACTCGCACCAGAGGGTGTTTCACTCGCTTTGGGCCAAACCCAAGCATCATTCCAGAAATGCGAGATCACCGAATGAGATTCCCAGCGTTTTCCTTTGATTCCAAATAAGACTTGTGTAGCTCCGCCTAAGACAATCGCAATAACTCCTCTCCGTTTGAGCTCAGCACCCATCAACATTCCTAATCCTCCACAGCCAATAAGACAAATACTCGCTTGGCTCGCTACCACTTGTTTGACCACTGAACTTACCGCCACATCCCAACTCTGAATATCGGTGGGCCATCCTGCGACCCCTTGGGCTAAGGCAGGAGCATACCCTGTTTTCACAAACACCCATTCCACATTAAACGGAAGAAGACTTTCGGTAAACGTAGGCCATATAGAGTCTCTTTGCTGAATCTGTTCTTCTATAGTTTGGGTAAAAGAAGAGACCACTGCCACGCGTTGACCCGCAAGTAGTTGCGTCCAGCGTTGCTCAGGAGGAACATAATAAGGTTCAAGACTACGTAAAGGTATACGTGGTGCGAGAGTATTGGTTGTATGTAATAAGCGTTCTTCTGCTTCTTTTAAAGGTTCATACCAACCTGCTACCAGAACATCAGAGAGACGAATAGATTCTAAGAGTTGAAAGACCCATTTGTCTAAGGAGTCTTTGGTGGAAGGCCATACTCCTGCGTGAAGTTCAATACGTCTTGTAATGGAGGAGGGATACGCTTGATTAGGAGCTGATCCATAGAGACGAAAGAGAAGCGTTTCTAATTCTATGGTGCCGTTTCGCCCAATTAACGCTCCTTCTTGTTTCTTTAATGCGGAGTCTATACAGTTCCAAATCTCTTGGGCACCTTTTTCAACAGCCATAGGTAAAAAAAGTATTGTTTGTTTAGATGGCAGCATACCATAATATTTATTTAGTTGTCTTTTTATTGATTATATGTTTGTTTCATAAACAGATTAGAGAAGGATTTGAAAATACAATGAACCTCACTATGTCCAAAGGAGTGAGTAACTTGGGACTTCAGATAGAAGATGAAACACTTCCCTACAATGCGATCTGTGCAAAAGTTAAAACAGGGAAAGGACAATGTAAACCCCCTTATATTTGTAAATCGTCTTCAGATACACAATATGGAAACTGCTTATAGACGCTTAGGAGGTGGAAGACCCCGACGCCACTCAGGAATGCTGATATTCGATCCACCCAGTGTGCGTCCCTCTCCTTGAAATGCTTGAAATCCTTGGGTTCCATTGGTCTGAAAGACACCTTCAGGAATTATACCTGTGGTAGGCAGAGTGGGAGGAGGTTGTGGAACAGGAGTAGGTGGACGAGGAGGAGGGGGAGAAATTTGATCTACTGGCTCTTCAAATTCCACAGCGACTTCTTCTCCGTCGCATAGGACAATATTCGCAGGTTCTGTCTTGGAGACAAAGACTTCTACGTGAAATCCTCCTAAGGCGCTTACAGGAATTTGAAGAACAGTATGTTGTTGAACAATTCCTAAGGAAGACAGCGCTCGTTCCAGCTCTTCTTTGACATTGGCGTTGTAAAAGGCGGAGTCAATGACCCGAAAGACAAGACGCGTGGCTTCAGGGAAATATTCCTCATCCATTATTTCTATTTCAGACACTTCCCCTTCTCCACTCAGATGCGCAGTATCAATCATCCACAGAGGCAGGAATATATCATACATTCGTTCCTCTTCGGAGTCCTCATTGACTTCTACTGTAACAGGTTGACCAATAGGAGCAATCCAAGGAGATAAACCACCAGGATGCTCTACCTTTATAAATTTACGTTTGGCTTCTTCAGAGCGCATAGCTTCTTGCCATATATGTTTGTCTACTTGAATGCTAAAATTATCCGTATCAGGAGACGGTGCGTAAGCCTTTGACCAGATTCGAATTGGAAACTTCATTTTTTGGGATACTGCCCTAGTACTCATCCACCCATTCAACTTTATGCGCCTAACAATAGGATAATGAAATCTGGACCAGAAACATTTGAACTCGCCTTACAAAAAACAAAGCTGGATGAGCTCCAAAAAGTTATTTTTCAACAGCGTTTTATTCAGGTTCTTAAATTGTTTGAAATGCGCTGTCTTCGTATTTCTATTTTTTTCCACGTTTTGCGTATTTTAGTGAGCGTTGGTTCTCTTATTGTTCCTGCTCTTCTCTCTATTCAGTATTCCGATACCTCTTCTAGTAAGACTATCACCGATCCAGAGAGTTTTGCTTACGAAATCTACTGGGCCACTTGGGTGATTTCGTTACTAGTGACCACGAGCAATGGTATTGTCAGTGTCTTTAAAGTAGATAAAAAATACTATTTTCTTCATACGACAATGGAACAATTAAAAAGCGAAGGATGGCAGTATCTAGAACTCAGTGGTCGCTACAGTGGATTCCATACACCAGGAAAGACGCCCACTCACGACAATCAGTTTATTTATTTCTGTCACGCGGTAGAAAAAATTAAAATGCACCAAGTGGAAGAAGAATATTTTAAATTGACGGACTCGCATACCCACACCCCTCCCAAAGAAAACGGTAAATCAGACTCCAAAGACAATCCTCTCATTCATCCTACACCCCAAGCTTCTTTAGAAGAACTGGCAAAAGCGTTACCTCCAGAATTAAAACGCCAACTGAAATCTATGGTTCAATTAGATGGCGCGACAGCAACCACGTTGCCAGTGTCAACCGACGTGCAAACGTCCACCTCTCCCCAAAAGCCACTTGTGCGCATTTCATCAGACGCGGAAATGTCCGAGGGTCTCTCCGCTTAGTGGGTGGGAGCCTGCTTATGAGCCCGACCGATGGAATGTCCGAAAAGAAGTGCGTGAAACCCATAATTGTTTTGCGTATGCGATGAATGTTCACGATCCGAAGCAATTCACCGCGTGCTTCAAGAGTAAAAATTGTGATGTTCCGTTTCATCAACCTGGATCAGCGTCTGGTCATCCCAAATTCTCTACCCAAAAAATCAAGACGTGTTCGGATATGGTAGGTCGTCTGTTAGGGGACAATCCTACAATGAAAGTCACCACCTTTACCCAAAAGTGTCCCGTTAGAACCTCCAAAATTGCTCTTGTAGTCGACGCAGATGAAGATTATCATTTTTATCGTCAAGATAAAAATGGATTATGGTCTCATAAACCTGGAGGAACCGCCGTGACCAATAAGGATTCCGATGGTCGTTTCATCTACGATCCTAAGTTGGCTAATCGCAATTATGACGAAAAAGGATCAAAATTAAATTATGATATTTTTTGTTCTTATATGTGTGTGCCCCGTGACAGACCACTTTATTTAAAGATTGGTGGTTCACGCAAGTGCTCACGCGCTTTTGGGATGAGAACAAGGAGACATCGCAGAAGATAGATCATCCGCAAGCATCATCGCACGTTTTCTCAATAAACGTGCGGAGCGTCGTGGAACAAGGAATGTATTGTCGTCTAACGTTTCTACTTTGTCTGAAGAACTTCTACGACAAGAGGAAGAAGCACGCCAAGCGATGTATCCTACAATGCTTCCTACGATAACGAAAGGAATACTCACAGTATATACATCTTGCCAAGTGATTTTATGAGCACTAAAGACAAGAGTATAGAGAAAATCCCCTACTTGCTCAAAACTGCTGACAATATAACTGGCCGTGTTCACGATACGAATCAAGAAATAGGTGAACGCTTTCATAAGAGTAGCAAGAGAGAAAGCAAAGTCTTTGGTGACGTGAAACGCATTACTGATAGCTAAAGATACACTCATTCCTGCGTTTTGTATGGTAACAAAGCAATAGCGGAGAAAGTAAATACCTTCCATAATAGTCATTGTAGTGACGTATCCAAAGACAACTAAGGCTTTCACCGCTGAATTGACCACGACAAGAGCAAGCGGACCAAAAGGTTTGAGCACTTGAAGAGCAAAAGCTCCAATAGGTTTTAGAAGAATAAGAGAGGCATTCACAACAGGACGCCATACAACTTCCGTCGTCTCTAAGACAGCGAGAGTCGTATTTACAACAGTTTGAACAACAGGACTGCTTTTATACGCAGAGAGAATCATCGCACCAAGGGCACCAAATAACCACACGATAGAAACACCTGTGACAAGATCAAGTAAACTTACAGTCGAAATTAGATCCATTTAAAACGCTATACCTCCCTACTCATTATTCACGCATTCAAATTTTACCCTTGCGCTGCTGTTTCCGTGCGGCTAACCATTTCTGGCCAAAGCGTTGAATCCAAGGGCTTCCTGGATCATAGATGGAAAGAGCTTCTATACAGTCTAATCGTTCACGAGGATTGGGATGTAAGAGTCCACGAAGAGTAGCGAGCACTGCTGTCTTTCGTTCCGCAAAAGGACCTTTTACAAAATCAGGCAGCAAGAGAAGAGATTTTAAAGTTTCCATAAGAATACATCCAATGGCCCACGCATCAAATCCTGGCCAATAAATCTTCCATAGCTTCACAAACTCTTTTTTACGCGCAGAAGCACTAGACTTCCAAAATTCTTGTAAATCTTTGCGTGAGCTTTCTTGTGATACTCCTAAGTATTTGTCCATATCGTGAAAGATGAATTTTCCTAATACGGTTAAATCAATGGCTTGATTCACAGTATACGTTTCTTTCCGAATAGCATTCATAATCGTAATTTCAGGAGGCTCCGAATTATGATTAGCAGGATGACCTGCGTTTTCTTCAAATCCAAAACGAATACGCTTCCATCGTCCATTGACGGTGGTTTCATTGATATGATCTGTAGGAAAAGAAAGACCAAAATCTAAAATACGGACTGTCTTATGTTTGTCTACTAACATATTTCCAGGATGAATATCAAAATGACAGACCCCTGCGAGTAAAAGAGTAGATCCTGCTTCCAACAAATGTGTCATAAACTTATAAAAATCAAAATTCTTGGGATGAAGACTGTAGGTATAGAAAAATTCATAAAACGGTTTAATTCCTCCAAACGGTTGGATTATCTGTTTCATTTGGTTGTAATCTAATTCATCTCCACGCTCTTCAAACTCCTCTTTACATTGTTGAAGACCCGGTTCTGTTTGTAACTCTTCAGGTGCCAGCTCACACAATTCCGGTTCCGCAAATAAAAAATAATTTCGTGAAAGAGGTATCTTGCGAATCTTATTCGCTACTTGAATTTCCTGTTTCGCAAATCGTTCTTCCGTAATTTTTCCCACTTTTCCATAGTCTTTTTGTTTATCGGATTTACACAATAAGGGAGGTGTAAATGCACATCCATATGTTCCTGAACCAAGGAAGCGGCCGCCTTCCATACTACTCCTCTCTAGAATCTTTGTGGAGGTTCCCAACCCCGATTTTTAAGAAGTCTTGGTAGATGATCGGTATCACTCTGGTCTTGGCTGTATTAATGACAATAGCTGTTGCCGAGCTATTCTGGCCCCAAAAAATACGAGAAGGCTTTGAAAATTTAGTGCCTGCTCTCAGTCCTCGCGCAGGATATTTTGGCAAATTTGTCCCTCGCCGAGGAGATATCGCGGAAGGATCCGAGCAAGCAGGATATATTCAAGACCCACGCTACTTTATGGGATATGCTGATGTTCAGCGTCTTGGCTTTGACCACGACTTTTGCCGTATGGTTGAATTAAAACAAGATGAGTCTACCAAATTCTTCGCGTGTGCGCTTGCGGGAACCGAAAATCTGGACAGTATCCAATTTCGCACACCCACTACCCGTGACGGATTCCGTATCTCACGTGATGATTATATGAGAGACATTGAAGGCAAAGGACGTGCGGCCTATTGCCGTATCTTGAAGGGAAAATCTGGACAATATCAAGCTCTTTGTAATCGGGCTTTGGATCGCGACTTTGATCCAGAACTTGTAGTAGATGTAGAGCCTCCAGCAGATATTCAGACACTGTTACATTTTTATGAGGGATGTGTATTCTGGTATCGGTTCCGTGATGATATGATAGACTACGTTGGAAATACAAAACTTCTTAAGGCGAATGGAATTACTCTGAATGAAAAACCCAATCCACCCATCACAGAAGGCTTACAATTTAACGGCGTTGATCAATTTGTTCGCTTAGGGGACGATATTGAATTAGCATTAGGATCTATTGTGCCTTTGCGAAGTCTGCGTGGACTGATGATGTGGGTCTATTTTGATGAATTTACCAATAACGCTCGTATCTTAGATTTTGGAAACGGACCCGAAGATAACAATATTGTCTTAGGAATTCTAGGGCGTGGGGATGCGAATATCACAGACGCTGGAGTCCTTCGTCCACCTCTTCTCTGTGGAGAAGACTCTACCCTTCCTGAAAAGCCTTCAGGAGCGCAACCGTGTGATGTGGTGTCTCCTCAAGAACTTATGCGAACAACATCCGCCAACGTGAACAGCTTTGATTGCGTAGAATTTGAAGATAATCCTAGACGTTTACCTCCTTCACGTGTTCGTGATAAAACTATCGTGGGTCCCAAGAAAAAGGCCAGTTTGCTTTACGAAATTTGGGAAAATCAGCAACGCAAGATGCGCATTGTGGTTCCAGGAGTGATTCCCAAGGGTAAATGGACCCATATCTGTATTACTGCGCAAACTTCTGATGCGTTTAGACCCGATATTGGAATCTTTATTAACGGAGAACTTGCCTTTTTAGAACCGAGTGGTTTCCTTCCGCAAGCGTCTACCTTATCCAATTGCTATCTGGGAAAAAGTAACTGGAGCAATGTTACAAGTCAGTATGAAAATAAAGATGAATTATTTAAAGGTCGTATGTTTGATGTGCGGGGCTACAAGCAGTCTGTGACAGACAAAGTCATAAAAGAGTCAGTCGCGTGGGGAAAAGCCAAACTCGGTCTAAAAAATTGAACGAACTTACATACATATAGAAAGTATATACAATGTCTGGAATCCTTGAATTTACACAATCCTTCTTTGAAGCTTCCTCAAAAGCTTGGAAGAAGAATAAAGTCAAATATGATCAAGCTTGCTATAAATATAAGAAAAACGCTTTTCCGCGTGATACTGATATGCCTGTTGCACCGACCCAAACTAGAGCCAGTCAACAACGGACTCTACAAGAATTAGCGAAGCGCCAACAAATAGACGAAGCTGCCCCCTTACGTGAACGTCGTTCTGCTCGTTTAAGAGATATTCATAATGCGGAAACGTATGCTAGCTAAAATCTTGGCCTCCGACGATTGCGGTCGGATTGCTCAGGATCAGGAGGGGGCTCGTCTCTCATTACCGAGCGATAAATGTCGGCACGGCGGTAACGGCGAAGACGACGGAGTTCTTCTACCGCTCTATCCCAGAAAGGATTTTTTTCATTGTTTGTCATCTGTTGCCAACGTTGCCAAAGACGATTACAATAGGTCATAATCGCTCCTTCTTGAAGAGGAGGGTCTTGATCCAGGAAATACTGGATGCCTTCCATAAGGAAGATAGCAAACGCACGTTCATCAATTTCTACATGAGTAAAATTATCGGTAGTCATCTGAAGAAAGGAATAGTATACAGGTATAATAGCCTTCCATAAATTCAATTTTTACCACTTAAAATTGAATACTTACGAACACATAGGGCACGCACAACCCATATAGTATGTCTGAACTCTTACGAAAATTAGGTGATGATTGGCACGCTTCACACGTGTATGATAATCTTATTTTATCCGTTGTTCCTGATACGAAACATAAGGAACGGATTGAAAACTATCTGTATGCTATTTATGTGGATTCCCATTATGACTTTAAATCTTGGCAAAAACCCTTTACAGGCACTCTCTTTGATGGAGAGATTGATACGCTCAACTCCAAAAAAGTAGACTTGGAATCCAAATATAAACGAGAAGAAGAGACCTTTCAGAAACTCTGCGAAAAGTTTGAACAACTAGGAGGACATTCTGCCACCAAAGAAAGTGAGGGTGAAGAAGAGGAAGAAGAAGAGGAAGAAGAAGAAACATATGCTGAGCAGGTCATTCAAGTAAAAGGACAAAAAGACAATAAAATTCAGAATAAAGAGTCTGGTAAAAAAGAAACAGCTGCTGAAAAGAAGAAACGGGAGCAGCAACTTGCCTTTCAAATGAAGCAAACAAAGGCTAATATGGCGACTACACAGGATACACTAATGTCTATTCAAAAAGAATTGGAGAACCTAGATATTCAGATCTCCTATTATAAACACTATCAATATGCGGATAAAGGACTCTCTCTCGGTTTACGAAGAATTATTCTAGAGTATAATAAGACCAAAAATGATGAAGTGCTTATTCAAGAATTAAATGAGCTTATCGACTACCACGAAATGATGATGCGTCGCTATGTTCCAAGAGATCCTTGCTGTGGAGTTCCCAAGGGCCTTTGTAAGATTCACTACTTACCTCTCTTTGTAACCAAATGGACTAAAGACGGAGAACCGCTTGTGCTTAAGTGTAATTGCTCACCCTAGTAAAATTGAACACGGGAGTCCAAAAAAAAACAACCATATTTTTACAAAATGCGTCTTAAATGGGAACAAGAGTCTTTGTTTACAGAAGATTATCCTTCTTTAACAATTGAAGAATTACAAAAAATATTGGACAATCATTCTAAAGAAAAACTGTATTTACAATTCCGTATGGAGCATTCCAAGTGTTGTTGTGAAAATCAAGATGCGACGATTTGTACCGACGAAGATACAGATGGAACAGTGAGATCTTTCTTCTATGGAGGAGATTCACCCTTGTGTTCTTATTGTGAAAAATGTTCTGCTCCTTTTCCTTCTCATTGGATAGGCGCAGGATATTCTTGGATTGATCATTTTCATCCGAGATTGCTCTATTATTTGGTTGATCACACCACAAAACTCTTAGAAAAAGCTATTTTCTGTAAAGAGAAGAATTATGAATCCTTATCACAGGCTGATCTAGAGAATCTTATCCGAAATACCTATGCTTTCTCTAGGAGTTTAAATAGAACGCAAACAGATTTCATGTGGAGCAATGACGAAACTCCTAGTGGTCTTGTCAGCGAAATAGAAAATACCCAAAAAGAACTAGAAGCATTAGAGTTTGAACTCAAATCTCGCTCTTTAAGAGGTCTTATGAAACTGAATGTAACATCTTCTGTTCAGCCAACTATTGACTAAAAAAAAGATGCTCCTAGCGGGACTTGAACCCGCGGCTTTTGCCTTATAAGGACAACACTCTATCTCTACTGAGTTATAGGAGCAAATGGTGCTTCGCTAACAAAGGGTTTTTAATCCTAAGTTATGGGAGCAATAAGTGGTGCCTCTTCTGGGAATCGAACCCAGGATCTTCTGTTGAACAATTAAGATGACGTTGACAGGCGTCATCCCCCATTATTTTCATAATAGGAATCTGGACGTGCCAGACAATACGAGACAGATGCTTTACCACTGAGCCAAAGAGGCAGGTGTGCCATAAAATATAAAAGTTTCTCGTCGCTTGAGATTTTTCCAAAGAAAGCTCTTAGTGGGGATTGAACCCACGATCTTCTGCTTAGAAGGCAGACGCGTTATCCACTGCGCTATAAGAGCTTCAGGCGTTACCGCCTACTATTCCCTAGGGGATTTTACCCTCAAATTTTACGCTGTAAGATCAAATATCCTAAAAACAATCCGTAAAAGTTCTTCGCAAAAATATCCAAAATATTATACATTATATTTTTTTCTGTTGATTGTAACATTGCTGCTATTCCATACAGACTCCAGACGACAAACATAAAATAAAATAGTCCTTGCTGTTGGGGAGTCTTGGTCACGAACTGTTTATATAAAATACCAAACGATCCTAGTAAACTAATGTATCCTAATAAAGATGACCAAACGATAGATATCATACCTATTTCTTGTAAGTAACCAAACATTAACATTAGAGCATTAAAGATAAAAATAAGCATCACCCATTTCGCATTCTCTTCAAAAAATTTCTTCACTGAAAAAGGTTCTTTTTTGGGTTCCTCTTTTGCGTCTAAATAACCATAATAGGAAGCCGTAGAAAACAACATTGTTGGTGTCGTCACAAACCAGTCGTAGTAACGAAAACGAGTTACATCAAAACCGTTTCCAAGAAGACGACCACGATACCAACTATAAAAGACTAATTCTATAATCTGAACAGCAGTCTCGAGTCCTAAAATCTCTTTCAAAGCAAAGTCCCATTTGTCCACAGGAATAAAAAAAGCAAATACATTTAATAAAAGAGTTATGATTTGAATAAATAAGGAAGCATCAATACTGGCTTTTACAAGACCTGCCATCTATTTTTCACATAAAAAAAATTCACCGTCTGTGGGGGTCGAACCCACGACTACGTGATTAAGAGTCACGTGCTCTACCAACTGAGCTAAGACGGTTTAATGGTTTTTTTGATGAGTAAACCAAACTCTTTTGCGAAGAATGGGATTCGAACCCATGCGTATTGCTACACGCGAACTTGAGTCGCGCTCCTTAACCAACTCGGACATCTTCGCAGAAGCGAAGATGAGAACCGCTTGTGTTACCACAAACGGACATCTTCGCAACTCCTTTCGGAGGAAATTTGCAAGATATGGGATTCGAACCCATGCGTATCACTACACTCCGACCTCAACGGAGCCCCTTAACCTCTTGGGTAATCTTGCTTTGGACAGATTCCAGTGTATTCAATAATGTTCTTTGCTGTATGGAATCTTTGGGTAGGCTTTTCAGCCCACCTACCACCTAGGGGAAAATTTTTTTCAATTTTCAATTTCAACAATATAAGGTTGATCTCTGCTGTTCTTCATATCAGGGATCAACAAGATTTGCGTTCATCGGGAATCGGACCCGAGTCAAGTGCTTGGAAGGCACCCATTCTACCATTGAACTATGAGCGCAGGCTTTCATAGATGGGTTAAAAACTCAGAACTATGAAAGCTATTTTTCATCTAGCGAGTTAAAAATTTGTAAGATATGGGATTCGAACCCATGAGCTTTACAGCACTGAGACCTGAACTCAGCCCCTTAACCACTTGGGTAATCTTACTTGCTTTCGCACAAATTAGGTCTTACTGGGAGTTGAACCCAGGCTTCGGGAGAATTATTGTTGAACCACACTTGGTGATACAATCAGAATCCCACGTCGTAACCACTTGACTA
>JACCDO010772785.1_pt1 | contig 17427 bp, 20 predicted proteins | sample 7446101 | NCBI WGS metagenome assembly JACCDO01 (sample SAMN15323440, study PRJNA562643) | freshwater metagenome | isolation source: river surface water | place: USA:Blue River Watershed | collected 2017-08-16 | reverse complement strand
CTCCATTAAAGATATTAATGGTGAAATTATAAAAATTACTTTATTTGTTAATAAAGGTGGTAATAAATAACACATTGATTTACCATAACCTGTTGGTAATAATCCAACAACATCATTATTATTCATATAATGATTTATTATCTCATATTGTTTGTCTTTTAAAGTATCAATATTCCAATACTGTTTTAGTATTATATTTATTTTCTCCATTTAATCTTTAATATTTATATGTCTTAAATGATAATCAATCAATTTTTCTAATAATTAAATTTCATTTAATTATTAGAACTGTTAATTTGTGTATATAGAAAAAATACATTTTTTCTATATCCCAATCAATTTTTCTTTGTGAGATATATTTTAACTTTGTTAAAATATATCTTACCACAAATAACTTTTGATTGTGTAAGTTAGAGTTTTTTTACAACTCTAACTCACAATCAATTTTTCTTAAATGTTATTATTTGTTTCACAGGTTTACTAAACAAACCAACGATTGCAATAGAACCAATGAATAATAATAGTAATCTATGTCCCATTTCAAAAGTAGATATTTCTTCTTTATTATCATTTTTATCTTTAATTATTAGTAAATTTATAGGAGCATATGCTAATGCACTATAAATATTAAATGCAATTACATTAAATGGATTTTTTATTAATATATAATAAGAACCAATTATATATAAAAAAAACATAAATTTTTCTAAATTATAAATATTAATCATATATTAATACTTATAATATTTTTTATAAAATAATAATTTTCCAACCGTAGGTTATAACACGATTTATATCAATTTTTAATCTTCATTTCCAGAAGCATCCGATTCAGATGAAACACTGGACAGACTATCAACATCCGATTCAGATGAACTTTCATTCATTACCGGTTTAACATCGTCATCAGAATCTTCATCAATCTTTGGTTTAGGAGTCCCCTTTACCGGAGCACTAATTTTTTTACCACTCTTTTTTGGGTCAGCCTTAGGTTCTACCTTAGGTTCTACCTTAGGTTCTACCTTAGGTTCTACTGGTGTTTTGGTTTTAACATCAGTCTTTGGCTTTACAATTTTACTTTTAGGTTTCTCTTCTTTCTTCTCAGCTTGCGGTTCTACCTTTGTCTTTGATTTAGATTTAGAGGCTGATTTAACACTCTCCGCATTTTCAGAATCATCGATAATTTCAGTAGCCACCTTTGATTTAGATTTAGCACTTTTAACAGAAGATTTTTTCTCTTCAGCTGGTTCATCAACAATATGTTCAGACGGATTCTTATTCATAATATCCCATAATTTTGATACCAATTCATCGCGTTTTTTCTCAAGAATAGATAATTTTTCAGTAGTAGATGTGATTTCTTTAATAACCGATAACCATTCTTGTTTAATAACTTCAATAGACGAATCTTGAGACTCAGTCTCATTGGAAACAGTTTTCTTGGATGTTTTAGGAGCCATTATTATTAATTAAGGAATATGTCTAATATTTTTTTAAATCAATTTTTTTAAAGGACCAAATATGATATAAATATTGAAAATATATTTAAAAAAAGCCAATTATATTATTAATAATGGAATATCCTAAAATAAATTTTGGAACTTATCGGCTAATGAATGATACTTATAAATCATTAGAATACGCCTTTAATAATAATTATAAATCCATAGATACAGCCTCCTTATATAAAAATGAACATATAATTGGGGAATTTTTAACTAAAAATCAGATTAATAGGAATGATATTTGGATTACTTCTAAAATGAATCCAAAAATATTCATTAAAAACGATAGTGATATTATTGAAAGTATTAATAAAACATTATCAGATTTAAATACTAAATATTTAGATTTGTTTTTAATTCATTGTCCAAAAGATGAACATATTGTAAAATGTTGGTCTATTATGGAACATTATTATAATGAAGGTATTTTTAAAAATATAGGTGTGAGTAATTTTGATATTCATCATATTGAGAAAATAAAAGAATTTTCTAAAGTGCCTATCTTTACCAACCAAATTGAAGTAACACCATTTTTAAAGCGCCCAAATATTATTAAATATATGAAAGAAAATAATATTATTATAAGCGCACATTCATCTTTGGCTAAAGGTGAAAAACTAGATGATCCAACATTAAATTTATTGGCAAAAAAATATAATAAAACACCAGCACAAATTATGCTTAAATGGGCTCTTCAAAATGATTTTATTATTATGCCACGTTCAAGTAATAATAATCATATTAATGAAAATATTAATTTGGATTTTATAATGAGTTATAGTGATATGGAAGAATTAAATAATATTTCTACTTATCATATTACTCATCCACAATATGTATTAAATTAATTATTTTAATCAGAGAAATTATCTGATTCATTCGGAGTTACATCAAAATTCAAATCTTCTTCATTGATAAATTGTGAATCTTCAGAATCTGATGATTCATGATATTTATAGTCTTCAGTTTCTTTAATAGTTTCTTGATTAATATTATATTCTTTATAATTAGAAAAATCTATTTCGCCTCCTAAGCATACATAATAACCTAATTCTGGAATAATAAAATTACTATCATAACCAGATTCTTGATTTGTTTTATATTCCATTACTTTATGAAATAAATTTTTAATCATATCTTTATTTTCTTTACTAATTATAAATTTACCAGTATGAGGTTCAAATGGACATTCAATTCCATAGAATACTTCAGAATATTCATTTGAATCAATCTCACTTATATAAAATTTAACATCTTTAAATTCTTCTAAGAATTCATTAGATAATTTATATTCAGTGTTTCCCTCATTGAAACCATAAATGTTTGTAGGATAGATGAACATTTTTAATTATTATAATAACAATTATAATAATATAATAATTTATCAATTTTTCTATCTACACCAATCGTGTTTATGGATAGGATAGAAAAAGTTTTACTTTTTCTATCCCCATAAAAATTGATTAATATTGATTTAAATAATTATATTTATTAAATAAAATAATGTCTATTGCTTTAATTAATAAAAGAATTAAAAATGAAATATGTTATGAAACTATTAATAAATTAAAAGATAATAATTTATTAAATGATTATAAAAAATGTAAATCAGTTCAAAATCAAATTGATAAATTAACTAATATATTAGAAAATCATCATATTGATGATAATAAAAAATCATCAATTATAAATGATTATTTAATTGAATTGGTTCCACCTGGAACTAAAGGAGTTATTCGTGGTAATAAATTCAATAGTATTGTTAAAGAAACTATTGAAAATTTAAAATTAGATTCAAATAGATTTGAAGTTTGTTTTGAGAAAAATTGCACTCAATGTAATACATCTGAAAAGCCAGATTGGTATATTTTAGATAAATCTAATAATAAAGTTATTATTGGGATGAATCAACTTGACCTTTGGAATGGTGGTCAACAAAGTAATCGTGGCTCTAAATATATAATTGATAATAAAATAAATACTAATAAAAGCAAATTATTGTGTGTAATATGTAATGAAATCAATTTTGTATCTAATAAAAATAAAGCTTATAAATTATTCAAAGAAGGTTATAATAATAACACTCTATGTTATATTAAGAATATTGAAAATATTATTAATAAATTTTTTGAAATAAATTAATCATCAATTAATAATTTATTAAATTCTTTAATCAATTCCTGTTTTGATATTGATTTTGGTCCAACTGTATTATTAGTTTCAAATGTCAAATCCTTTAGTTTATTCATAGTTTCTTCTATTGTTTTATTATTAGTAAATTTAATAAAATAGTGAGATTGTTCACTTTTGTTATCAATATTATTAGTAGCATTTGTTATGTTGCCAGCATTAACACCCACTCGTCTAAATGCTATATTTGGATTTTCATTTTTATTTACAAATTTAAAATTATTTGGTTCTAATTTTTTAATCTTATCCCTTTTCTCTGCCCTTTTCTCCCAAATTTGAAACACACAAGGGACATCATATTCAACATTATTTACTAAAAAAGCATTTACTTCAATATCTTTTTGATAAATTAGATGAAAATTATTTGAAAAATATTTTTGCATACTATCTTTTTTAAAACTTTTAGGTAATATAAATGATATTGTATTAGCAAATTTACAACATTTTTTTATAAATTTAATAGCAGCTGATGATTGACGCCCAAAGGGTGGATTTCCAATAATATGAATTTTATTATATTCATTAAATAATTCATCATTATATTCCAAAAAATCTTCTTTAATTATTTCATCATTATCTGGTTCAATATCAAAGAATTTGTAATTATTTGATAATGATTTTATACCATTTACAAATGCACCATTTCCAGCACTAGGTTCAATTATTAAATCATCATTTGATATATTTATATATTTTTTAATTTTTTTAATACATTTATCTACTACAGAACTTTTTGTATAATATTTATCTATTGTATTTCTATTTAATCCTATTTGTTGTGATTGAGACATTATTATTATTATAAATAATTTTTTATATTATTATATAATCAATTTTTTAATTATATAATAACTGGAGGTGATACTGATAGATATCAAATTCATAATAACATGCTGTCATATTATGAAATTAGAATAATTAGATTAAAGAAATAATTTCCATAACTTTATTACGGATTTCATGAATATTTTGATGTCCATCAATTGTAATAATTTCTGTTTGAGAAGCACTAATCCAGTTCTCATGGTAGTTATGGCATTTAATTAAATAGTCTATTTTAATAGTTGTTTCTTCTTCACGATGACGAATATTAATACGTTCCAGACATTTGTCAGGGTCAGTTTTAATATATAAAATCTTATCTACTTTAGAAACATCTTTAAAACTATTAAACCAGTAATTATATGTTTCCCATTCAATACTACTAATAATATCATCTTCATATAACATTTTAGCAAATACATTACGGTCTGTTTCAATTGACCGTTCCGTTACAATAATAATATTTTCTGATTGATGATTTTTAATAACATCTAATAATTTTTTAAGACGAGTAATATAAGCTAATACTTGAAAACAGAATGCATTTTTTTTCTGGTCTTTATAAAAACATTCCAGTGCATTATTATTATTTTTATCCTTAATAGATAGCCACTCGTTAACAGGTTCATCTACGAAAATAAGCTTATATTTAGTTTGAGTTTTTAAGTATTCAATCACAGTTGATTTACCAGAGCCGATGTTTCCTTCAATAGAAATAAGCATTTATTATATTAAAGAATATAGATAATATATTCTTTAATCAATTTTTTTATAAAAACATTTGAATAACTATTACAATTAGTGACATGACAAAGCCTTTCAATATCATTAATGATATTTCATAATTTTCTAATTTAGGTATAACTTTAAATATTAATTCATTCATTTTAACATGACTTATAAGTAAAAATAATATTGTATATATTGCTATTTTTTTTAAAATAATAATCCAATTTATTTTATTTGATTTAGTAATTGATGAAAAACTCTCAGGTTTTTTTGTCTGTTTAGGAGGCATCATCATATTTGGATTATACATTTGAGGCATTACTTGTGGCATTTTATATTGAGGTTGCATCATAGGCATTTGCTGCATTTGTTGCATTTGCTGCATTTGTTGCATTTGCTGCATAGGCTGTTGCATTTGCTGCATTGGCTGTTGCATATTCATTTGATAATTTTCAAATTGATCAGGTTGTTTAAAATTACCATCTCTAGGAAAATTAATAGAATTGGGCATTTGTTCATACTGTTGATGATAAGAAACATCAATATTTGGGCTATATGACATGGACATTATAAGTATAATAGATAATTAATTATATTTATTATATATTTGATTTAAAACTCTATATTTATTTTTAATAATATTTCTACCTAATTTATCTTTTTCTTCGGAAGCATATTCATGTGGAGTAATATAATTGTCTAATTTTTTTGATAATAATTTAATTTTCATGAATTCGTTTAATGATAATGAATCTCTTATTTCATCTGACCAATATGAAAATACAATCATTTTATCAATTCTAATATTTGGTATTAAATTTCCAACAACGTCTAAATTACCATACTCATCTTCTGTATACCAAATATTTACATTATGTTTCAAAAATGATAATTCTTTTTTTTTAATTTGATATTTTTTCTCTCCAAAATATACTTCAGAAAAATCATCCATAGAACCTAATACCGATATTTCCTTATAAACTTCTTCATCACTATCATATATTACAACAGTTGTATTTGCACGTTTAAATAACATATATTCTATAACTTCTGGTGTTATATTATCTAAATGCATTTTATCATCATTACTAGAAATATAAGAACGTGTAACAATTGCATTACCTATAATTTTATCATTGTTAATATTTAATAATGTAGCAAATTCATTTAATAATCTTTCAGGACCTTGTTTCATTTCAATATACATAATTTCATAAACATAATCTTGATGTTCTGCAATTACTTGCATTTTAATATATGGTTCATCTTGACTGTATTGAGAATAACCAATTAAATCTAAATGTTCTTCTAAAAATTTTAAATAATCTTCTGTAGTAGGATTAACACTAATATATTTACAAAATTTATCATTTGTTAAATCTTTTAAATAATTCTCATCAGACCAATTACGATCTTCCATTTTATTTGGGGTAATAACTAATGCAGTAAACACGTCTTTATTTTCAAAATGTATTTTATTGTCATTGAATTCCATTTATATTAATATTATAATTATTATATTTCTTTATAAACTAATTATATTCACTCGTTTTATCATCTGATTGAAAATATTCTTTATAAACATTATTTATTTTTATAATTTCTAATATATTTACAGGTTCTTGAGAAAAAAATTTAATATTATTACCTTTTTCATGAGGAACAAATGTTGTTTTTTCAACCATTAATAAATATCTTTTTTCATTCATTCTTTCTAATACTCCTGCTTTTTTTGGCTTAACTTTAACTGTATTTATATTATCAATTATCTCAAAAGTTTTTTCTAATTCATCGTCGTTAAAATGAAAACTACTTAGTAATGCCATTAATTTATCAGTAAAAGCGAACAGTTTAGAACCAGTTTTATTTTTAGATGGATATATTTTTGAACCAACATTATAAGGTTCTTTAGTTGAAATCCATAGATTTTCTGTATCTATTGGTTTAGTGCTTAAATCTAATATTTTATATAATAAATCCAATGTTTTGGGAAGATAACCATTTTTTTCGTAAATTGAATCTATTTTTAATCTATTATTAAAAATATAATCATAATCAATATTTTCTAACGGATAACTACCATTAATTATATCATTCTTATACTTTTCCAAATTATATTTAATTATATTTTTAATATCATGTTTTGATATTTTAATTATAAATTTAGAAAATGGGGTTTTCTGTGGAAGATTTATTCTTTTATTAATATTTCTGTAATGATGACTATATCCGATTACTATATTTTTACTATCTTTTTTAATATTATTATATATTGTTTCAATCATTGTAGTTTCCCAATAGGTTGACATTTTTCTATCAATCTCCTTGTATTTGTCATTTTTATTATCTCTAAAATGCTGATATTGTTTATACATTTGCTGCATAGATGAATTATTTAAAACAGCATTTGATATTTCATCTAAATCAATTATATTATAATGCATACTTTGTGTTTTATCAATGAACTCTTTTTTAATTAAATTTGTGATTCCAACAATATGACATATAATCATTATAATTATAATAATAATTATAATAATTATTATACGTTTAATTATAATTATAATGAGTTGTGAATATTCATATTCAATAAACAATAATAAAAATAATATATATATATTTGAAGTAAAAATTACTTACAATGATAATACTATTGTTAAAAAAAGACTAGTAAGTGATTTAACTTTTGGGGAATTAATTCAAGTTAAGAATTATATTAGAAAAATTAAAATATCATTATTTACTTTAAATAGTAGAAATACTAATATTATTAAAAAATCTTTTAAACATATTAATATTAATAATTATAAATTATATAGTAATGATTTAATTATCATCTTGAATAACAAAGATAATAATATAATAATTAATTATATTATAAATTAATTTATAAATGTTCTAAATAAATAATTTTATAATATAGTAATGATATCAACTAGTTCAAGATATGGTTCATTTAATGTAAATATACCTGTTGGAGCTGAAGATGCAGGAGAGGCTCAACTTAACAACGGATGTTATAGTATTTATCCAAAATATTTTAATATTAAGAACCATGCTTCATATACTATCCCTATGATTACACAAAATGAACTTGCAGATGGATGGACTTTAGTTCATCCAACCCTAAGATCTTACTATAAAACAGTAAATGAAAACGGCGAGTCTGTTAATAAACGTGTTAATCATTCTTACCACTTTAAGATTAATTTAGCTCAATTACCTGAAAATTTATGGCATAAGCTTCATTTTTTGAATAAGAATTCATATTATGTCAATGATGGTTTATATGATTTTACAGTAGAATCCACCCCAGTTGATTCAGAAATTCGTGAATTATACTATTTAACCAAGCAAATGAAATCACCAGAACATAAGGAAAAAGTCAGTGAATTATTAAATGTATTAAAGGACAATGATGTATATGGATGGGTCATTATTAGAGCCCGTAATATGTATCGTTAATAATATTATTATTATAATAAGTATCAATATATTGATTCTTATTATTGTATAAAAAGTTGAAATATTATGGCTATATATGGGCTATAAGGGTCTATGACTAGTGTTTCACCATGGACGTTAGTTCGTCACGTGATTTAACAGTGGATTTTCCGCTGGGTCGCAACCCGGCGTCGACCGACTCTTCCCTACCCCTTTCTTTCATCATGGACTCGAAGATCGACCACACCCAGGCCGTTATGACGGCTACCCCTTTTTTCACGGAGGAGGCGTTTCGCAACGCTTCTTCCTTCGAGGCCACAACCCATATGCTCCGCATACGGACGGCTTCGACCCCCTACCGCTTTATGGCGATTACCAACCGGTTCAAGGGCATTCACATGACCCGGTGCCTTCGGAACGGCACCCCCTACTGGCAGGTATACAACCACCCTGGAGACTTTTGCTACCACTATTTCACTCGTGGCACATGCACTCCTCGGTCTGGCAACTGCACCCGGGCCATTCATGCTCAGTCGGCAGGAGAGATGAGCGAGGCTGCGTTGCTTCGCTTGTATCGCGACGAGGTCGCGAGTCTCCACAAGGTCTCTCTTGACTTGCCGTCGGAGGACGAGCCGGTGACGGACGAGGTCAGTGTTCGGCCTTACACTCCCATGCCTTTCCCCGCCCAGAGCCTGGAGCTGAGCCTCCCCGTCCAGGACCTGGAGCCGAGCCTCCCCGTCCAGAGCCTGGAGCTGAGCCTCCCCGTCCAGAACCGTGAGCTGAGCCTCGTTGCTACCCAGAACTATGACGGCATCCAAGACACGTGTAGTGCTCTCGGCCTCAATTGGGACAACAAGGAAGAGAACCACGTGGTGGCTGCTACTAAACTGGCAGTCGCTACTCGCGAACTTACGGCCGCCGGTGCCCTGGTTCCTTCTCGTCACACTCAAGTCAAGCAGAAGCAGGAAGAACAATTGGAGGCTAGCATTCAGAAGCAGGCCGCCGAGACGTTCACCCCTGAAATGACTATGAGTGACCTGCGTCGCATCAAGGACGAAGGCATCTCGGTCGAGGAGCATCGTGCTCAGCTCAAGGACAAGCACTACCGTGAGACCCGCGAACGGATGTTGGCGGAGATCTCTAAGCGCGAGTCTGAGAAGCACCACAATATCTTGGACGACATTGCGACGGTTGCCGCATTTCTGCAGTCGAACGATTGTCCTGCGCTGGTGAACTTTATGTCCGCGAACGAGGGACTTTTGGTTCAGCTTCGTTCCTACATGTCGGGTGGTTCGATTAACCCGATGGACGCGAAGAAACACACCAAGTATTGCACCTGGATGATGCTGATGGGCGTGTGCCCGTATGCCAAGTGCACTTTCGCGCACGACAAGGCTCAGCTGCGTCCCGACTTGGAGCAGTTCGTGAACCAGGTCATCGTGTTGCTTTTGTCGCAGCGCCACATTGACTTGCAGACCACCGTCGAGGTGATTATCGACCGCTTCATGCAACCTGACATGCTCGAGCTTGTGAACGAAGTCTTTGAGTGCCTGCAAACGCACCCCAAGAAAGTTCCTGGGACTTACATTGACGAAAACTGTCTCCAGTCGCTCGAGTTTGAACGGATGTATCCTCGGACCAACCCGAAGAAGGGTCTGAGCAAGTCGTATCTCACTCACCTCTTCACGCTCTATCGCACCCTCCATATTTTCCTGACGTCTGTGGAACTGGAGGAGACTCGCCTGGCTTACGCTCGCAACACTGGTTACTCCTTTGAGGGGAAGCTGATGCTGCTTGAGTTCTCTGACAGCAAGGGAGCTATTCTGCGTGACAGCAAGTGCGGTCTGCCTGTGTCGATTATCGTGCGGTCCATTGTGTGGTGCTACTACCAGTGCCCCAAGAATCGGCGTTACCCTTACAACCAGATGGCGTTCCAGGCTGTGGCGAACAAGCCTGCGCGCTACCGTATCGGACGGTTGTCGGAGCACTACCAGGAGACCGTCAAAAAGTTCTTTGATATCCAGGACTATTGCTGGTGTGGGCATTTCGGCTGCAAGGACGGCAGCCATACCGAGCACTCGCGGACCAGCGAGGGTTACTCTATCATGGAGACCCTTGTCAACATGGACGCGTTCTTTGGCATTGAGAAGCGCGAATTCAACGCCGAGGAGTTTCATCGTTTGGCAGCCGTGCGTGACACTATCATGGCTGAGTTCCACGAACACTTTCTTGACTTGCTCGACCATCTTTTGGAGACTGACCCCAAGTCGGCCGACGGCGCTGAGTTTGCCAAGTCCATCGCGTCGATGGACAAGACAAAGCGCAAGGCTGAATCCTGCGAGAAGGATCTCCAAAAGCTCAAACGTGAGCGCGACAACTTGAAGCAGCTTATCAACGCAAGCACGCCTGCTGCAGCCAAGACTCGTGAGGACCGCATTTCGTCCCTCACCGCGTCCCTGGCTAAATTCAAGGCTGCTGCTGAAGCTGGCGGAAATCGTCGTGAAGTTGTGTCGGCTCGTGCTAACTTGCGTCGTGTGCAGTCTGAGCGCACTTCCCTGTTGGCCATGCATGACAAGTGTTTCAAGAGTGACTTTGCGCTGGCGGACGCGCGGATCAAGCTTGCCAAGGAGGAGACCAAGATCTCTGCCAAGGAAGCCGAAATCGCTCGCCTGCTGGAATGTCCCACTCTGGATACCCAAACGTATTTTGACTCTCGTGACAAGCTGGACTACCTGTATAAACGCTTGCACGCTCTCGAACACGAGTTCAAATTGGCGACTTCGCAGTATATGAAGGTGGCCCCGACGTGGGGCAACGACCTGGTGCATCATTTTGGGTACGAGCCCATGAAGTACTGGAGCGACCATCATGTCACTGTTGCCAAACAGGACCGTATCGAGGTTGTGCAGCGCGAGGAGACGAAGACCTTTACCAACGACCCAGCTCTCGAGGCGCCTCGGGCTGTTCTGCCGGCACTTACTGCACTTCCTGCAATGCGGGGTTTGCAGGCACTGATGGGTCCTCAGGTCGGTGGTTCATCCGACTTGGCCTTGTGTGCTGTTGCTCAGGACACGCGTCTTTTCCGTGACACTTTGGCGCGTATCGAGTCTGTCCGTGCCGCTGACCAGCAGACGCACACGCAAGTGGTTCCTACGGCGGAAGACTTTGGCCCTGCGCTCGGGACACCAATCAGCCGTGAGTCCGCAGCGACATCGGAGTGGGCTGAGCGCGTTCACAGCAACCCGGTTGTTGCTCAACGTGTTGCTCGGCGTGTTGCTCAACCTGTGGCTCAGTCGCGTGCCGCTAAGAGTAACCGGGTCGTTCGCCAGGCATTGGAGTTCTCTGACGACGAGTATGAAGAGAACGTCGGCGATTCTCGGAATTCTCGGAAGCATGAGTCCTATTAGTTAGATTTCTTTCCTTCTTTCTCTTTTTCCCCATTCTTTATCTTTTTTCCCTTCTTTATCTTTCTTTCCCGTCTTTATCTTTCTTTCCCGTCTTTATCTTTCTTCCCCTTCTTTATCGTTCCCTTCTTTCACCTTTCTTTATTCCCCACATTCTTATTATTATCTAAATAATTTAATTAGTTTATATGTATAAATTAATTAAATCATAATTATGCGACAAGAGTAGTTGGGTCAACTACGGGTGCTGCGGGTGCTATGGGTGCTGCGGGTGCTACTGGTGCTACTGGTGCTGCGGGTGCTGCGGGTGCTACTGGTGCTGCGGGTGCTACTGGTGCTGCTGGTGCAGCTGGTGCAACTCTTGCGACTGGTGCGACTGGTACTGCGGGTGCTGTTGCTGCTTTTGTTGCTGAAGAGATGGCTGATGATAAATTAAAGTTAAACTTACATGGAGAACATATTTTATATTCATAACCAAATGCAATTAGAAATACAACTAGACTTACAATAATTCTAGCAGATGAAATGGTTCCAGAACATAAATCAGTATTTGATTTAGCTAAGCCATCTGCTAAGTTCATTAAAATATATGTTAATAATACACCTAAACTCCAAATACCACTTTCAATAAATGGAGTAGTTCCTGGGATTTTAGATACAGTCATCATTACCATTCTTAATGGAGGAATTACTGGAAAAATAAATTTAGTTACATTAGCACCAAAGTATAACATTAAAGCATCAGAGAATGCCTTTGGTATTCTTTTGGTAAATGATGAAGAACATGTTTGATGTAATAAATTGGCAATAGTTAAAGAACCAACTGAAGCGCCTGTATCAATTAATAATCTAGAATTATTTGTAATAGGTAGAAATAATCCCAATGCCATTTTAACGATTATAGGTATTAATATGTATATATCAAATGGAAATTTCATTATATATATATTATAGAAATTATATATAATTTATCTATAAAAATATTATAATATATATTATATGAGTACAATTGTATTTCGTCGTGAAAGAAATGATAGTTACAAAATAAATGGTGTTAAACACGTAATCAAAGAAGATATAATTGATGGGGAAAAAGGCCTTTCATTTCACTACTTATCAAAAGTTGGAGAAGATAAATTCCACAGCATTACTGTTAGACAATTAGAAGGTGAGGATAAATTTTCAGTTCGCCAAAAGATTAACGATAAAGTAGAAGATTCAGAAATGTCACTTTCTGAATTAGAAAAAATGATAAAAAAAATGAAAGAACTCAAATTTGTCGCAGATTATATGGCTGAACGCGGTAAATATAAATCAAGAAAAACAAGTAGATCAGTTAAAAGAACTAGTTTAAAAGGCGGTTCAAGAAAAAGTAAATCTAAAAAAACATCTAAAAAAACATCTAAAAAAACATCTAAAAAAACATCTAAAAAAACATCTAAAAAACGTAATTGGTAATTTACAATCTATTATATAATAATTTCTAAATATTATTATATAAATGACTTCCACTAATATTAAAAGTTATTCACAAAAGGCTGGGGCTCGTCGTATGACACGTCGTAAGAATACTAAAACTCGTCGTACGACCCGTCGTAAGACTACACGTAAAACTCGTTCTAAGAAAATGACTAATCGTAAGACAAGTAGAAATAAAAAAACACGCAAAATGAAAGGTGGTGCTCCATTTCAAACAAATGATGCCTTCTTAGGACCACTTAATTATCAACAAGAATGCCCTCAAGATAAAGAAAAAGAATCACAACGTGCTGTTTTTAAAAGACAATTAGAAAATGTAAATCATCCATGTAATGTAAAATTATCAAACGTAGCAAATAACGATGTTCGTAATCCTAAAACAGGAAAGCCATATAGTATAGATGATTTACCAGAAGAATTAATAACTGCTGCTGAAAGAGAAAAAATGAAAGCATGCGTTGATGCAGTTAAAAAAGTTAATGATGAACCATGTGGAACATTTAAAAGTAAGACTACTTGTTTAGGAGGAAATGCAGGACAACGCCCAGATGGCACATTTGGTAGATATAGAGGAGAACCAGTTAGAATTAGAAATGCTCATTTAATTGGCGATACTGCTATTCAATTACAAGATTATGATAATGAAGGTAATACAAAAGTTTACAATTATTGTAAACAGTATACACAAGCAACTAAACCATTAGCTGTTGCTGATATGTCAGACCCTCTTAAAGTCAGAACTGGTTCTGTTCACGATAAAGGTGCTGCCTTTAATCAAGATGCAGCTAAAAATATTCAAATACGCGAAGGATTAAGAAAGTATGAAACAAATGTTTTTAAACCACAAGCAGGTGCTGGAAAACGTAAAAGCAAAAAGAGAAGTAATAAGAAAAGAACTATTAGAAAATAAATAATATAATTATATTATATATGCACAAAACTTCAGTGCGTCGTAAGAATATGTCACGTCGTAAAACTAAACATATGTCACGTCGTAAAACTAAACATATGTCACGTCGTAAAACTAAACATATGTCACGTCGTAAAACTATGACACGACGTAAAAATACAAAAAAAAAATCTAGCGCGAAGCGCGTAAAAAAATTTACAGGAAGAAAATTATTACCAAAAAGAGCAATTATTTTCCCTGAACCAATTATTATGACAGGAGGAGGTATTGATAAAGAAATGATTGGTAAATTTTAACTATAGTTCTATTTATAATATATTAAATAAAGCAGGATTTCTATTTGCAGTAGTGTTAGTTCTACTTGAACCAACTACTAAATCTAAAGTATTTATTAAATTTAATTTTTCTTTAGCATCAAATGGTAATTCATTAAACCATTTATTATATTGTGGCATATATAATATAAAATACATATAACCACCATAACCAGTGCTTAATATAAAACCAATAAAAACTATCCACGCAATATTTCTTAATAATTTTTCGTCAGATGTTCTTTCTATTGGTTTATTATCAGCATCTTTCTTTTGGATTGATTTAGCAAATAATATCATTGATAATATTAATAATGCAAGTGGAAGGAAATAAAATAATTTATTTTTTTGTTCACCAAGTGCATTTAATCTATCATATTTTGATGCTAAAGTTCCGTATTTATTTATAAAATCAACTCTAGAACTATTAAATTCATGTTGAGCCACACCTAAAGGATTTAACGAAAATGACATATAATACTATATAGAAAATATTATAATTTATAAAATCCATTTTTACAAGGAATATAAATATCCTCTGAATTAGAGGTTTTAATTACCTGAATACAATAACTATATTTTGGAACAATTATTTCATTTTTAATATATTTCATTGTCATTGAAGAGACATAACATTTAGTATAACCATCCATATTTTTCAAATGATCTCTAAACATATCATTTGAAAGAACCATTATATTATTCACTAACATTCCATAAATCATATAATCATCGTCATTTCTATATATTGGAGTCCTGATAATATATTTTTCTAAAAATTTATCTTTAATTATATGACGTTGATGGAGGACTATTTTTGGCCTCATATTCATATTCTCAAGTTTAAAAATTAATTGTCTTAAAATAGAAAAATCAAAATTATTACCTTTAGTTCTAACATGACCCATATTTGCTCCATCTATTAATATATCTACATTATTTAATTGTTCATTTAATTCCTCTTTATTTTTTATTCTATTAATATATTTATCACGCATTACTGATACATCAAATGTATATTTTTTAAGATTAATATTATCATTATTAATATTTGATTCTAAAGTAGAAACTACTGTAAAACCATCAAACTTTTTAATTAAATCTTTCCAATTTTTACTTATCATTAAATCTATATCTTGGGGTAATAATTCTTCTATTTTACTATATGCATAATAAACACCCTCAGTATAATTATTTTTTAAAAAATAATCAATAAATGTTAAATAATCACGTTGCATTAAATCATCTTTGTATAATAATTCTCTTAATTCATCAAAATTATTTCGTAAAATATTATATCTAATAATTAAAGTCATCAAACCTCTTTTATTTTGTTCAGAATTACTATATTTAATAATACATTCTTTTATTAAATCATCACAATCTAAATTATTATCTATATTTAACTTTAATTGATGGATGGCATTCATATTATTTATTATAATTATATTTTTTTATATTAATAAATTATCAATTTTTATACAATTAGTAATCCATTATCATATAAATTATTTCCAGAGGTAAAGACTGATCAAGTAAATATTCTTTAATATAATTCATAAATTTATAATACAATGATGTTTTTATTATATTAATATTATTATTATCATAATATAATATTCTATAATCATTAGTAATTTTAATTTTATAATTTATTAAATTTTTTTTAATAATTTCATATAATTTTTTCATATTAATATCCCAAATTTCAATACTATCACATTTATATAAATATATATATTTACCATCTGGAGATATCATATTTATATTATTTATTAACATAATGTTATCATTATAAATATTATAATATATATTTGAATTTAATTCTGATAGTTTTTCTAATTTTTCATTAAATACTATAATGTTTTTATAATGCTGACCAATTATTTTATTATTAGAAGCAATCATATTATACACATTAAATGAATCATTTATATATAATAATTCTAAATTTGTAATTGAATAAGTATTCATAATACTTTTTTTATAAAATAAACCTTGTCTATCCATATGATAATCAAAATAATTAATTCTACAAATTATATTATTATTAATAATAACTAAATTTGTAATATTTATAACATATGAATGTTCATTTTCTTTTTGATTTATATAGATTACTTTTATTACTTGTAATGTTTCAATATTCAAAATATATATAATATTATTATTTGCATAAATTAAATATTTATCATTATAGCACAAGGATGATGCAATATCATTATAATTTATTAATTTATTTTTATTAATATTATATACAAATATATTATAATCTTCAGTATCATCAATAAAACAAAAATAATTATTTTCCATTATTTATATATTTATACATTTATTTAAGACATAATTGATGAACACGGTTGATGTTTTCTAATATTTGTATCACTAAAATATACTATATTATTACAATTAGGACATATCGTCGTTATTTCTTCAATTATTCTGCAAGGTGAACGATTTCCTCCATTAAGAGGAACATATTTAATTACATATGTAAACATACTACGTTCTTGAAATGTATTTTGAGTAATTACACATAATTTATTTGAATCTAAATATTCAATACTATCTATTAATTCTATATTAAATGTTTGTAATAATCCTAATTCTTCATCATTAATAATAACAAT
>JACCDO010738619.1_pt1 | contig 17427 bp, 16 predicted proteins | sample 7446101 | NCBI WGS metagenome assembly JACCDO01 (sample SAMN15323440, study PRJNA562643) | freshwater metagenome | isolation source: river surface water | place: USA:Blue River Watershed | collected 2017-08-16 | reverse complement strand
GTTTAATCGACCAAGCTGAATGGGGTGGTTCTCCTGAAACATTTGATGCCCTTGATTTAGATCAAGATGGTGTATTAACACCTGATGAAGTAGATCTCGGTTTTGGCACAGGTTTCGGTACAACTAAATTAGCCTCTCGTAGAGCTGCTAAATATCGTGGTCTTGCTAAAAGAAAATTAGCTCATTCTTTATTCGACCAATATGACACCAATATGGATAGTTTAATTGATGAATCTGAATGGGGTGGTTCTCCTGAAGCTTTCGATTCTCTCGATACTGATTTTGATGGTATTTTAACACCTGAAGAAGTTGGTATGGGTGTCGGTCCTAGTTTCAGTAAATTAGCTTCTCGTAGAGCACCTAAATATGCTTCTTATCAAAGAAGAGCATCTAATGACAGATATTTAAGCCCAGAAGAAGTAGCTGATATTCTCGGTGGTGATCTTATTTCTAAGGGTAGAAGATAATTTAATTGTATTATATCCCTAAAGGATATAAACAATATGAAAGACTCATTACTTAAAATTCGTATAGAACAATGTAATTTACTAGCTCAAGCTAGTCCTTGTAATCGTAGAAAAGTTTCAGCTTTAATACTTGACCCTATCACTAATTCTATTATCTCTGATGGATTTAATGGCAACCCTAGAAAATCTTTAGGAACTTTATGTGGGGGAAATGTGTGTTTAAGAGATACACAAGAAGTTAAGTCAGGAACACAAAATGATGTAGGGTGTCATCATGCTGAAATGAATGCTATATTAAATGCTTGTCGAGTAGGACAAGCAACACAAGGTAAAGTCCTTATCGTAAATTGTGATCCTTGTTTAATGTGTGCTAAAGCGATACATCATGCAGGGATAACAAAAGTATATTGTCCTTTAGATATGGAGGGTGTCCATAATCAAGGGATAGGGTATCTTTTAGAAAATAAAATAGAATTAGAGAAAATTTAATTTTGATAAATAGTTTATAAAATCCTTTATAGGTAATAGACCTAAAGGAGTTATATATCAAATGAGAAAATTTTCTTCATCTCAACCTTATCGCCCATCTTTTAATCAAAAGAGTGCAGGCGCTGTTAAAAAATTCATTATGGATATTATGATGGATGCTACTGACCAATTAGTAGATATTAATCCAGTTGCTGAAGATATTGCAGATCAAATTTTTGATCTCTCTATGTACAGTCCATCACCAAATGAAATATTTGAACTTATTGATGACCTAGCTGTTCCTATGTCTGATAAGATTCAAATGAAAGCTGTTATTAAAGAAGCTTTCAATAAATTTGATGGTTCTAAATTTGCAAGTAATAAACAATCATTCCAAAACATTTCATCTTTCTATAAGACACAACCTGCTAGAGATTTTGAATTATATGATGATATGGGTGGGGATATGTATGCTGAAGATATGGAATCTTTTGATGAATATTCAGAAGAAGAATATTCAGGAGATGACTACTTATATAATCAAGATGGCAGTCTCTATGAAGGTTTCCCAGAAGACGATTTCAGTTCTGAAATGATGGCTGATGATTTATATGCTGGTCGTAGATGGGATGGTAAAGGAAATCAAAAAGACTATAATAAGCCACCTGCATTAGATAATAGTGGTTGTTATGCTAAGAAAGACTGGAAAGGCAAAAAAACACCAGGTCAAGGTACTTGTTACAGACTTCATAATGAATATGGTGAAGCTAATGCAGGTAAACCAGGTACTAAAGAAAGAGCCGAATATAATCGTAAGTATAGAGCTGAATGGATGGATTCTAAGTCAAAGAAAAGAACAGGACCTCTTCCTGGTAGCAAGAGATGGAAATAAAATAATATCATAAAGTATTTATACTAATACCTTATTAAGTATATATTTAAAAATAAGGTTATTTCAATATGAGCTACACTCCTAAAAAAATGAGAAAAACGGCTGGTGAAGTTCGTTTTATCAAAGATAATAATAATGATGGTGCTTCTTGGGGTTGGAGTGGGATGCCACCCAGTCAAAGAACCCTTATAGAAGAACATGACTTTAATTACAGAGCAAGTAAAGACTTAGCTAAAGTCCTAAGAGCTACTCTATCTTCTCTTGGTCATGCTATGTCTGCCTATTCTATTTTCACTAAATTAAAATCTCGTGATGTTTCTCCTGATGGTAGTCTTGGTGGTAAAGGCTATATCCAAGAAATTAAACATATGAGAAAACAATATATGAATATAGTAGAAGCCTTGTCTGCTATGACCGATACATTGTATGATGAAATTAAAGCTCCCCATTGGTCTCAAAAATCTCGTGATACTGAAACTATTGTAGAACAAGCTGAAGCGATTAAAGAAGATCCAGAACAATGGGCAGATGACCAAAACGAACAAATGGATGATGTTGCTGAAATTCAAACTCAAGTAGGTGATCCTGATACCCAACCGTTACCACCTAAAATAGAATGGAAATGGAATGAGAGTATTAATAGGGCTGTGCCATCAGTCGTTAGTCAACCTACTATGAAAAGAACAGCTAGTCTAAGAAGAAACAGAAGGGGATGGTACTAAAATGATAAAGAAATCTAAATTTGCTCCAGAACATAAAAATGTAAGTCGTGTTCCTAATGGTGGTTATACCTTAACAAGTGGTTCTAACTATATGCTTGATGGCTTTCAATTTGATACCGAATATAATGGTGGTGTCCTAGAAAAAGCTCGTCTTCCTGAAGCTAAAGGTTTATCTGCTTTGCCATCAGGTATGATTCCTATGGACTCTCCTTTATTCTCAGAAATACCTAGTCATACTGATGAAGAAGGTGGTGTTCATTTAGGAGATTTTATGAAAGAAGCGACTGACCAATATGTTCCTATTGTGGATCATTCTTGGTTAGCACAAGAAGCTAAAGAAAATTTAAGTGGTGCTAGATCTAAAAAAGACATCTATGAACAAATGGATGAGGGTTTCTATTCCGATAGTAATCTTAAAGAATTAGAATCAGCATGGGGGTCTAGCACTACAGGTTTAGAATTAGTTCCTAATGAAAATAGAAAACATCCTAAATATACTAATCCTGAAAGAGATATTGATAGTTTACCTGGTGATGATTATAGGTCAAATATAGAAAAAGCTATGAGAAGGTCAGCTTATGGTGAGCCTTTAAAGAATATTATAACTGACCTTAAATCAGAAATGGGTAGTAGATATAGAGAATCCATAGGAGATAAGATAGCTAGTGAACATGGTCTTCATGGTAAAGTCTATATTAGAGAAGAAGCATTTCCTGGTTTATTTAATGGCACTTGGGATAAGACTATTAAAAAGAGATGTGCCTCAGCTATGTATATTATTCCTAATGCTCAAGATTGTGCTTATGACTATCATCAAAATCGTATGGTAGTGAATAGTATAAATTGGAAGAAAGCATTTAATACATATGCACCTAAATTAAAAACTATCGGTATTAAAACAGGCTCAGGTGAAAATTACAAGCAAAGATTAAAACAAGCATTTTTATCTACTGCACCAGCACCTGTACAACCTCAAACTTGGTTTGAAACTCAAGAAGACTTGACCAAGAGATTTACTACAGAAGAAGCACAAGAACAACTTGAAGACTATTCTCCTGAATTACAATATGTAGATAGTATGGAAGAGAGAGAAGAAAGAACTCTCGAAAATAACTTCTCTACCCTATTAGATAAATTTCATAGATTTGGTATGATCAATGATAAGCAATATGAAGATATATCAAATACTAGAGACTTATCTAAGAAAACAGCTAAACTAAATAAATATGCAACAGCACCTAAAAAAGCATCTGAGTATGAAGGTGGTGGTGTTGGTAAAAAAGCATTACATGGTAAAATAATTAAGGAAATAGACCCACACTTTACAACACCACAACAAAGAGAAATAGAAGCTCAACAAAACAAATTTAATAAGTTGGCAAGTGATTTATTTAAATTAGGTTTAGCAAGTCAAAAACAAATAGATAGGATAGCATCTACATCATCAGACTTTCTTACTATGACAAAGGAATTAACCAAACTAGCTGCTAAACCTGTTTTAACTAAGACAGGTACATATATCGGCACAGGGTTAAATATTAAGACTATGGAAGGCAAGACCTATACTAACAAGTTTGGTAAAGTCGCCTCAGCTGAAGAAAGAGAAATGTCGATAAGAGTAAGAGTAGCACAAGATAAGATACAAAGACTTATTTCAGCTAACCTTATTTCTATTAAACAAGTAGAAAAGATCGCTTGTGGTTGTTCTTCATCTAAACCTGAAGATACTGTTGAAGCAGTTATTAACCATATTGCAGATAACACTATTGTTAAATCTACCTATGAAGGTCAAAAATGGGAAAAAGCAAATGAATTAAAAGTCCATGATAATGACTTTACAGATGCTGAAAAAGAAATGGCTCGTAGACTAGGTATTACTTTAGAGAAATTTGCTGCACAAAAGAATCTAGAAAATATTCAAGCCCTAGTCAGTGCTGGTGTTCTCTCTGAAAAACAAGCATATAAATTTGCATCTCAAGGTAAAACACCTCAAGAAATGTATTTATCTGTATTAAAAGAAGCTAAAACTCTTTATTCAAATGCTATCTATACACAAAATAACTTGTTATCTGAACCTAATAACAAGTTTGCTAAATTTGATAGTAAAGAACAAAGACTAGCCTCTGTTCATGTAAAAGCAGTAGAAAGTAAAATAGCTAAGTTAATTCAAGCTAATCTTACTTCAGAAGATGAAGTAAATAGCATCATCGCTAAAGACCCTAACCAAAAATTAGCTAAAGTCTTAAATGCTATTGAACAACGAGTAGCTGTTCAAATACAAGAATATTCAGATACCCCATTTACTCAACATATCATTAGGGATAAGAAACCAAGAAATCTTTTAGCTAGTGCCGAATCTGTTGAAAAATGGGTTAGACAAAAGATGGCTGAAGGTAATATGGGTAAGGATTTAGATACTTTATTACAGACCAAGTATGCTAGTGAAGTATTAGATCACTATGGTGAGAAGATAGGTAAATTAAGAAAAGCACATGAAGGTTTATCAGGGCAAGTATATGTAGATGCTAAGGCATATGATACACCTAATGGTGTTACAGGGTGTGATCAAGGAGCATTACACCACAGAGCAAATACAATACCAGCCGTATTAGAAATGGACAAGTGTTCTTCATGTGTATTTAAAAATGCAGATGGTTATTGCCAAAAGTACAATAAACCTATTGTAGCGAGTGTTGAATTACTAGGAATAGATAATCCTAGAAAGTATCAAAAAGAATCAATAAGATTGGCAAATAGTAGTGATTCAGAAAGAACAGCTAGTTTATTTACAAATAACTATGATGAGAATGAATTTTCATTAACTACTAATGATGAATTAGAGATAGATGAAGACCAAACACCACAAGCACTTACCGATGTATTATTCGGTGGATTTGAGGTTTAAAAGTGTTACCTAATTTACATAAAAAGCCAGCAGCATCACAACCTTTCAAATTACTTGTAGGTCATTTATCTAAACCCTCAGACCCATCTACTGGTAGTAATCCTAGTGTTATTAGATATGGTTTTGAGACTCAACAAATAACAACAGCTCGTGGGACTGGTTATTTAGCAGTATTTGACCAATACTTACCTACCATCATCATTAAAGTCAATTCTAATGGGTATGCAAATCATTTATTAGATGATGCTGGTGATCCTGTTGATGGGGGTGCTGGGGACCCCATAGATGCTCAACTTGAACCCGATATGTTTCAAATATATAGTGATAATATAGGAGAACTAGAAATACTAGGGTCAATTCAAGTAGGTAGTTCTTTTGGTAGGGATCAAGGTAATGGGTTTGGTGCTTTAGCAGATATCGCAAGTTCTTTAGCACTTGCTTTAAATGACCCAAATATGAATTTTAGAGCAGAAGTAGACCCTGATGATAATACACAAGTAAAAGTAACATCGCTCACTATTTTAGATGATATAGTTATTCAGATATCCTCATTTACTTATGATATATGGGGAGAAGATTCACCCTTTATTATTAAAGATAGTGATGGTAATGTGTTATTTGATGGGACTGCAGGTAAACTTTTAGGGAATAAAGTAGTATTTAAAGATCATGGGACTTCACCTAACATAGAATTAACGACAGCACCTTTAAATAATGAATTTGGGAATTTTTTAAGACATTCTTTAAATTTCCCAATAACCAAAGCTAAGTCATCTTTAACAAAAATACATTATGCTTATTTGTATAGTAATGATATAGTTATAGCATATGACCCATCGGCTAACACTGATGCAGCTAAAGACCATATTACAATAGAAAATGTAAATAATGGGAATACAGATACTCTAAGATTTACAGGTTCTAATAAGTATAATACAGCTGGGGTTTTATTATACACTTTTGGGACTTTAGAGGGGAATAAGTCAAATATAAAGACTTTTGTAAATGCTTTTTTAGTTGCTGAAGGATATGCCCCTATAAGATAAATAAGGGAGAATAATAAATGTTTGACTCAAGTGTATCAAGAGTACAAGTAGTAGATGAAATAGGTAAAACAGTATGGCGAAAACCATCTGAAATTAAAGATACTGACACTATTAAGATCAATCCTCAAACAGGAGCCCCTATTGTAATGTCAGGACTACCTGGGAGACCAGGGTCTAACGAAATCACTCTTTCTAATCCCTATGCGGGCCCTCCTGCACATTATCAAACTGGAGGTCCTGTAGGTAATTCTGCCATTCAAGATTTGAATAAAAGAAGAAAAGAGATTATGGAGGAAGATAAGGTTTTAGATCAAACTTTAAAGAACTCAGACTCAGGTGGTGTTTTAGATGCTGTCCTTGAAGGTCTTGCTGAAGAAGCTGCTTCTCTTAAATTTGAAAGAGCGGAAGCTGAAAGAAAAGGTGAGAATACAAGTCAATTATCTATTCGTAGAATTTCTGCCCTTAAAGCTGTAGGTGATACTTGGTTAAAGAAGAAAGAAGTCTTATCAGGTCAATCTGTTGATTTAGATTCTAAAGCATTTAAAATCATATTTGGATTTATAGCTGAGACTTTTAGAAAGGCTTGTGATGAAGCTAAAGTAAGACCTGAAATGTCGGAATCTGTTTTTGCTAACTTTGGTAAAATGGTAGATGGAGATGAATGGTTAAAAGAAGCTAAAGCAAGAATGGAAAAAGGTGAATAATGAAATCCTTAATAGCAAAGCTACCTAAAAAATATCAATGGTCTATACATAATATAATCGCCCACCCTATAAGTGAAGTGTTTCATATATTAGGTTTTGATACATTATCTCAAAAAGTCCATGATATGACTTTACCCCCTGAATAATTATTTTAGGTTCTTCTTAACGATATGGATAAAATGATTTGCCCATTGTCTTTGTGCGGGTTTGACTTTATTTATAGTAATAGCAACACACATTTCTGCAAAAAACTCATTAGGAGTTTCAACCGAGTATCGACTAGGACACCTAATCATTTGTAAGATATCTTCTTTTCTGATTTCTATCCGTGATGTTCCCTCTTTATCTTCATAAACTAACTCATTATTTTCATTCATACCTACAAAATAGACTTCAGGTGTTGCTGTTCTAACAAGATAGGGAACATCATATTGGGGATTATTATTTAAGATATTAGAAAGAGAATCACCTATTTTAGGAAAAGATGCTCTTTTACATTCAGCTTCACTGAATGCAGCAACATCATACAAGTTTTGTATATCTTTATTATCATAACCATCTTTGATATATTGGTAGTGGAATTTATGGGCAAGTTCATGTATTAAATCAACAAAGTCGTTTACGACCCCACCTATTTCATCAAAAAAGAAAATAATATCGTCTTCTTTGTATCTATAATATGCTTTAATTGAATTATCCTCTAGTAATAATCCGGATTTAACAAAATCTTGTTTCCAACCAGCTCTTATCACAACTTCTTGCAAAACTTTACTAAATCCTGGAACTAGGGAATTATTAATAGCCATAGTAGCTTTCATAAGAAAATATTTTAAATGTAAAGTATCTCCTTTGGACATTCTAGATAATGTATGGATAACTAAACCACCTAATTTATATACTGCTGATGGTGTACCTAAAATATCCTTATCTATTTTAAGGGCTCTATTTATAAAGTTAGGGTTATTAAACAATTTAGGACTTAGGTGTCTTACAATATTATTTCTACCCTTAGATGACATTAAAAATCTTAGAGCTATATCGATATCTTCTTTTAGTTCAGGTTCTAAGTCTAGATAAATATACGGCTTTTGTTTAATAGCGTGGTAAGCTATCTGTTTATTTTTAAGCATTTTTGGAAATAGATATATTACATCGGGTGCTTCCTTTAATATAGGGAGCATAAAATCAATATTATCACCTAACTCGTAATCTTGAATAAATCTTAAGGATTCCAATGAATCAGGGTCTCTTAAAATCTGTTGTTGTAATTGTTTTTCTTTTTCAGTTAACATTTTTACACTATTCCATAAGTATCTACTTATAAGAATGATATATAAAGATATTACTTTAAGTTCTTCTTAACGATATTGATAAAATGATTTGCCCATTGTCTTTGCACAGGTCTTACTTTATTTACAGTAATGGCAACACACATTTCAGAAAAGAACTCTTCTGAATCTTTAGAAGAGTATCGACTAGGACATCTTGTCATTTTTAGAATATCTTCTTTTGGTATAGATACTGAGGGAACTGATTTATCTTCAGATTTATAAACAAACTCATCATCTTCATTCATACCTACAAAATAGACTTCAGGTGTTGCTGTTTTAACATAGTCGAGCATTCCATATTGTGAATCATAATTAAAAAGATTAGAAAGAGGATCACCTATTTTAGGAAAAGATACTCTTTTACATTGAGATTCACTGGTAGTAGCTACCTCATACAAGTTTTTTATATCATGATTATCATAACCATCTTTGATATAAAGATCATGGAATTTGTGAGCGAGTTCATGTATCAAATCTACGAAGTCATTTTCGCCATGACCTACTTCATCAAAATAAAAAACAATATCGGATTCTCTGTTTCTATAATATGCTTTAATTGAATCATTTGGTACTAATCCTGATTTAACAAAATCTTGTTTCCAACCAGCTGTAATAACTGCACCTTTCAAAACTTTACTAAATCCTGGAACTTGGGAATTATTGATAGCCATAATACATTTCATAAGAGAATTTTTTAAATGTAAAGCAGTATCTTTGGTCATTCTAGATATGGCATGAATAATTAAACCTCCTAAGTTATATACAGCAGTTGTAGGTAGCTTTTCTCTTTCTTGACCTCTAAAAATATCTTTATTTATTTTAAGGGCTCTAGTTATAAAGTTAGGGTTATTAAACAATTTAGGGCTTATATATTTTACAAGAGAACGACTCCCATTAGATGACATTAAAGCTCTTAAAGAGATATCGGCATCTTCTTTTAGTTCAGGTTCTAATTCCATATAAATAGAAGGCATTTGTTTAACAGCTAGGTAAGCTATCTGTTTAATCTTACGCATTTTAGGACTTAAACTATATTGATAAACTAAAGGGGTTTTATTAACGGCAGCTAAAGCAATTTCAGGATCGTTTTTTAAAGAGTCACTTAAAGAATCTATGTTTCTACCATCAGATTGAACAGCTAAAAGACCTAATGTTTTATTGTTTGTTAAACGAGGCCCTGCTAAGTGTATTAAATCGGGATACTTCTTTAATATAGGAAACATAAAATAAGCATTATCACCTAAATCATAATCCTCAATAATATCGACATTATCAGGATCTCTTAAAATCTGTTGTTGTAATTGTTTTTCTTTTTCAGTTAACATCTCAATTCCTCCTATGAGTATACTTATAAGAATGATATATAAAGATATTACTTTAAGTTCTTCTTAACTATATTCAAAAAAGCACCTACCATTAGTCTTAGGTGTGGTTTCATTCTATTAATGGTAATAGCAGTACACATCTCAGCAAAAAAATCAGGATATCCAGTTGCCCCATATTTACTAGGACATCTAACCATTCGTAAAATAAAAGATTCAGGAAAAAACTTTTGATCGCCTTTCTTGTTTGTATAGAAATACATCTTATTTTCTATTCTTGTTAAATAGTATTCTTCTGAATCACTAGCATATTTAACATCCCAAGCCCATTTTCCATCTTCCATGATATTAGAAAGAGGGTCGCCTATTTTAGGTAGTAGAGTTAACTTACAAGGTTCTTGACTTATTGCTTGTTCATATAAGTCATCAATCTCTTCATTACCTTTAGGTGTCATATATAGTAATTGAAACATATGACTTAATTCATGTATTAAAGTCACTCCTGGCATCTCAACCGTGAATATGGAATCTGTAAAAAAGTAAATTTTATACCCCCAATAAAAAGCTACGGTTTCACCTGGTATTGTAGGTCCACCTACATCATACTTTTCTAAAAATCTATTCTTTGTAGTTAAAATTATTTCTGTTCCATATAAAACCTTGTGAAAAGAAGGTACTTTTGATTTGCTTATATGGTCATATGCAAAATCAAGAGCTTTTTTAAAAACATTTACTTGTTTATAAAGAAGAGTATCTGTATCCACGATTACATTCATACTTTTATACTTTATAACAGAGATCAAATTTTTAGAAGAAATTGACATACCTTTTAGGAGAGGAAGAAATTTTTCTTGTATCTCTAAAGGAACATAATCTAAAATATCAGGAGAAGTCTTATATAAGATACGAATAACACCTATATCTCTTTTAAGTCTATCACTAGCAAATTGAAATAATTCAGGAATTCTCATAGATGCTGAAATTACAACATCTTTATCATCTCTAAATTCTTCATTCACATATTTAATGTTATTGGGGTCTTGTTCTATAGCAAGAAGAACACTTGATTTATCAGTCCAGTTCATTTAATCACTCCTCTATAAGTATCTAATAGAGAAGTTAGTTATAAAGATATTACTTTAAGTTCTTCTTAACTATATTCATAAAAATCTTCGCCATCATTTCTTGATTAGGTTTAACAATATCCAAAGTAATCATGGTACACATCTCAGCAAAAAACTCTTGGCGATTTTTAGACCCATATACACTAGGACATTTAATCATTTGCATAATTAAATTTTTAGATAATGTTTTTTCTTGTCCTATGTTATTCCTATAAACAAAATCATTACCCCTTATTTCTTCCAAATAAAATTCTGTGTTTGCTTTTTTATATACAAATTGAGACCAATTATTTTCTTTATCTACATTAAGATCGGATAAAGGATCGCCTATCTTTGGTAATCTGCCAAGTCTACATTCTTCAACTGACTTAATAGCTTTGGCATATAACTTTGTTACATCATCATTCTATAATCCTTTAGTTAAGAATACAACATGAAGTCTATGTGCAAGTTCATGTATTAGAGTTTCATATACGGTATGAGTATTTGTACTCGTGTTGTCTAGGTTATAGAATACCATATCTATCTCAGGATCAAAAAACGCTACAACAGCATTACCCTCTTCATACATAACCTTCGACATCCTTTTGTTATCAGAGATATTACCTATAATGATATTTACATCTTTTAAGACTTTATAAAAAGAAGGCACTTTAGAAGTATTAATCTTCATCATCGCTTTAAACAAAGAAGTCTTAAAAATCATTACTTGTTCTTTTGTAACACTAGAAATGAAAGTGAGTTTTACCCTACCTACCTTAACAGTAAAAGTATTAGGTTTTAGATAGAGCATTTTTATTCTCATACTTGCACCACTAAGAAAACCCCTATCTATTTCCATAGCTTTTGCCATAAACTCTTCGTCATCTTTTAACTTATTTCCAACATAGCTAAAAGAATAATTACTTTGAGAAATACTTTTGAGTGCAACTTCAGGATCATTTTTAATTTCATCAGGTGCAAAATTTAAAGCTTCCCCACTAAACTCTAAAGCTAGATTTAGTATGTTTTTATCATAAAACAAATGTTTTGGCATTAAAGACAAAATTTGAAGACTCGAACCAATATTTCTTTGTAAAAGAAGAGTCATAATATCTTTATCAATCATCTGTTTTGGTATTGCTTCTAAAAGAGAACTATTATCACCACCACGAGTCTTTGACAATGTAGCAACGACTATATCTTTATTTTTCTTTAAGTTATCACTTATATGTGTGTAAAATAATGGGTTTTTACTTATAGCAAAAAATACAAGTTCTCTATCCGATTTAAGTCTTTTACTAGCATATTGAAGGACATCAGAATCCCAACTGATTTTATTTATGACAGCCATCATAAATTCTTTATCGTCTTTCAATTCATCACTAGCTTTTTGAAGTACATGACTACCAAATTGAGCTACTTGCTCTAAAACAAAATCTTTATCCGTCCAATTCATTTAATCACTCCTATATAAGTATCTAAATACATGATTGATATAAAGATATTACTTTAAGTTCTCTTTAATGGTTTCTATAAATTGGAATGCCATTCTCTTTTGAGAAGACTTAACTAACCCTAGAGTAATAAGAGTACACATCTCCGAGAAAAACTCTTTATGGTTAGTTGCTGCATATTCACTGGGACATTCTATATATTTTAAAAGTTGTTGGGCTGTGTAAATTTTATGCCACCCCCTATTATTTTCATAATAATAATAAGTCTGGTCTGTCGTATATATCTTTTTCAAATAGTAATCTGAATTTGCTCTCTTTACAGTCCAATCCCATACTCCCTTAGATAAGATATTAGATAAAGGAGAACCTAATGTTGGTAATTTAGCTAACTTACATTCTGTTTTTGACATAGTTGCCAATTCATATAATGAAATAATATCTTTGTTCTCATACCCATCTTTTATACCTAAATAATGAAACCTGTGGGCTAACTCATGCACAGCTACTGCCCCTATACCCTCTTCACCTTTTTCAAGAAGTAAAAAAACCATATCTCTCAAGGGGGCATACGCCCCAATAGCTATTTTCATATCATGATCAAATGTGTCTAAAAAGGCTTTTTTTCTTCCTAAGATAATATTACCACCTGATAAAATAGATTTAAATTTAGGTATAGGGGATATTTTAACACTCTCTATTCCTTTTTTAAGATTATGTATTGCTTTAAATTTAAAGTCTTCTGAATAATCACTAATAAAAACAACCTGACACCTTTCAATAAAAAGTTTGTTATATCCGTTATGTCTAATTTGTTGTCTTACACTTAAATGTTTGATGTAATCAGGATGATGCCTTAAGAAAGCATCTACTATTTCATCATCATCTTTTAATTTAGAATTTAAGTAGTGAAAGTTGTTAGGTGCTAGTTTAACTACTTCTAAGGCAAAATCTCTATCTTGTCTTAATTTTTTATCTGCATATTGTAAGGGTTGAATACTATCACCAAAGTCTTTTTGAACTGCTTTAAAAACGAATTTCTTATTTGAAAGATATTTAGGGTTTAGTCCTGTAAAGCTAATTACATAAGGAGCATACTCAACAGCTGCCCACACTACTTCATCTTCATCACCATACAAAAACCCTTGACTTCTTTTGAAGTCATAGACTTTTTCTTCAAGGCTTTTATCCATATCTATATATCCTAAATTAAGTTCTTCTTAACGATATTGATAAACTTATTAACAATATATAATTGAGAATCTTTCACCTTATTCAAGGTGATCATTGTACACATCTCTGCAAAAAACTCTTGAGGGTTAGTTGTCCCATATTGACTCGGTCTCCTAATCATTGAGTATATTTCCTCAGGAGTAAAACTCAATATTGCATCTTCACTCTCATAGACAAATTCTTTTATTACCCCATTCTCATAAATAATATCTGTAAGATAATATTCTTCACTCGCTTTCTTAACGGTCCACTCATATTCAACACCCACAGGATGAGAGGTATAATTTACAATATTTGATAAAGGGTCTCCTATTTTAGGTAAAGGTATCTTTTTATGTTCTTTCCCATCTATAAATTCGTTATATAAATTTATTATATCTGTATTATTCTTCCCCAAATACTCCCAATGGAATTTATGTGCATACTCATGTATTAAGTCACTCTCTCTATCTTTAGGGCTTCTATCCTCATCTACTACTAGAAATACAGACATAGATCTAGGAATATACCAAGCATTATTATTCTTTCTCTGTCGTTCAAAAGAACTACCTTGACCTAGAAAACCTTTCATGTCATTCGCTAATTCTTTATTCCCAACATATAAACTACCTGTTAATGCTTTATCAAAACTTGGAACTAATGAGTTCTTTATATACATCATTGTTTTCATAAGTTCTTTTTTTATATCTAAAGTACCTTCTTCATCTAGGTAAGAATATACAATGACAGACCCTAAGCTAAAAACAAAAGGATTTCTTACAGGTTTGTTTTTCCTAAAGATATATCTGTCTATCTTTAATAACTCTTTAATTAGAGTAGGTGAAAGATCTTCTCTATGTATTAGTCTATGTTGTAGGAAAGCTTTTTCATCCTTAGTTAGTCTTTGAGTTTGTTTTTTCTTAACTATTGCTACAAGTCTTTCATCAGCAGAATCTAACATTCTAACTCCCATCTAAGTATCTATATAGGTGAGTGAGATATAAAGATATTACTCTATTAGCATCTTTTTAATTTATTGTGTAGTATATATAGATAGACAAACAAGAGGTTAAACATATGTCATTTTCATCAATAGCAATATCTGCTAGTGCTAAAGCAGGTATACAATCTAAAGAAGATGCTAATATCATTGAATTTGTAGAAGCCCCCTGGGGTCTAGGTATGACTTTATTCCCTGTTCAAAAAGTTATCCTTAAAGCACACTATGGTCTCGAACTCGATGATACTAACAAATTTAAAATCTCCGATTGGAGAAGAGAGAATTGGAAAGAAGTTACTGAGAAAGAATACCTTAAACATATTTATGACGAAGGTCGGTGTAATATAGGTGAAGTTATACCTGGTCATGAAAGAAGAGAAATGGTTTTATCCATCGGCCGCAGATCGGGAAAAACCACGATATCTGCTTGTATAGCAGCATATGAGACCTATAAACTCATTAAGAAAACAGACCCCCAAGCATATTATGGTTTACCTGCAAGTAATAATATACAGATCATATCTGTCGCTACAGATAAAGACCAAGCAGGGTTGTTATATAATGAGGTGTCAGGTCACTTTAGAAATTGCTTTGCTTATGAAACAGAAGTAATTACCGATCAAGGTGTTAAGAAGATAGGAGATATTGCAGGAACAGAGCAAGTTCTCTTAACAAGAGATGGTAGTTGGGTTAAAGCACCTATACGATCTTTCGGTAAACAAAAGCTATATAAACTAACCCTTATGAGACAAGGGGATAGAATAAAAGAAATTTATACAACAGAAAACCATAGGTGGTTTATTCTATATAAGGGGGTATATATAGAGTGCTTAACTAAAGACTTAAAGACTAATGAGGTATTAGAGTCTTATAAAGATATTTCATGGGTTGTAAAAGATATTGAAGAAACAGATAGATATGAAGAAGTGTATTGTGCGACTGTGGAAGGGCATGGCAATTTTACTTTAGAAGGGAATATAGTAACAGGGAATTGCGCCTTCTTTGGGCCCTATACAGCAAACAACACACAATCGTATGCTCGTTTCCAAACACCTAAAGATGTAGAAAGATATGGTAGGTATATAGAAGACCCAACAGCCAAAGCGACCTTAAAGGTCACCTTTAGAAGTTGTGTCGCTAAAGGGCTTCGTGGTGCTGGTAATATTTGCGTTATCATGGATGAGATCGCCCACTTTACCGAAACAGGTCAAAGTGGTGCTGAAGAAGTCTATAATGCTGTTGTTCCTTCTACTTCTGCTTACTCACCTAAAGACCCAACTGATCGTAGAATCCCTGTCGGTCCTGTGGAAGGTCGTGTTATCTCTATTTCCTCACCTTTAGGTAAACAAGGTCTATTCTATAAGTTATTTAATATTGGTATGCAAGGTGGTAAGGCTTCAAGTAATATGTTATGTGTACAAGCACCTACATGGGAAGTAAACCCCACTGTTCCTGCAACCGAATTTGAAAAGCACTATTTAAAAAACCCTACAGTATTCTTTACAGAATATGGTGGTGAATTTACAGATAGAACAAGAGGTTGGTTGGAAGATAGTAAAGACTTATATGCTTGTGTAAATCCTAAGAGAACAGGAACAGACAGAGGAATGGCTAAAAGACCACACTTTATGGGTGTAGATATAGCTTTGGTAGGGGATGGTAGTGCTATTGCTATAGGTCATGTGGAAGAGGATAAGATTGTATTAGATAAAATAGATATGATTAAAGCAGGTGTAGGTAGATATAGAGATAAAGAGAGATTAGATTTTGATGATGTAGCTGATTGGGTATTAGACTATACAAAGAAGTTTTATATCACTGAAGGCATATTCGACCAATGGGCAGGTATACCATTTGAACAAGCCTTACAAAAAAGAGGGTTAAGTCAAATGAAGACTATAAATATGACAAAGCAATTAACAAGTCAAATGTTTCAAAACTTTAAAGATATGATGTGGGATGAGAGATTAGACTTATATGACAAAGCGAATCCTGATGTTAATGGACATGAAGCCTATTTAGAAGAATTGTTGGAACTACAACAGACAGTACATAGTAAGAATTTAATCACAGTAGAAGCACCACAAGCAGATGGTAAACATGACGATATGAGTGATGCTTTAGTGAGAATGGTATGGATAGCGAGTCAGAATGTAGGAAAGCAAAAAATAATGTATACAGCAGGTGGTATTCCAGGGGGTATGTATAGTCCTAGAAGGGGAGGGGAAATATATTTTGGGAGGACTAATTTACAAGGTTCTTCAGTAGGGAGAATAGCACCTAAGACACCGACAAGAGGGGGGAGTTTAAGAGATGCAATTTTAGGGGGAGGTAGTAGAGGTAATGGAGTTAATAGGGGAGGTGGTGGTTTTGGTCGGGGTAGATAATTTATCTATTTATTTAGAGTAGATATAACCATATAAGGAGAAAAGAAGAATGAAACCGAGAGAATTAGAAACAGCATATGAGAGAGTGATATCAAGAATATTAGAAATAAGCCATGATGGTAAAAAAGATAACTTAAATCTTATACATGGCATAGAAAAAATGTATAGTTTAAAGGGAGGATCATGGGCAAAATTCTTTAGAGGGGATTCAGCTCATGCTTCATTATTAAAACAATGTGCTAAGAAATTAGTTAAAGCAGAAGAGGAAATAAATGACAGAAGAAGAAAAGCCCAAAACGGTCAATAAAGTAAAGGCTAGGTCTAAGGCTCAAGTTAAGCCAGTTAGGAAATTAACTGCTTCTGAAATGAAGTCCCGAGTAAAAGTAGCTATGACTACTGCACCTATGTTAGGTG
>JACCDO010979954.1_pt1 | contig 17428 bp, 20 predicted proteins | sample 7446101 | NCBI WGS metagenome assembly JACCDO01 (sample SAMN15323440, study PRJNA562643) | freshwater metagenome | isolation source: river surface water | place: USA:Blue River Watershed | collected 2017-08-16 | reverse complement strand
TTGGTAAATGTTTACTATCCTATCTGACACTATTTAATTATTACCTTTAATTAAACAGCTATTTGTTTTTTTTTGTACTTTTATTTATTTTTATTGTTAGATTTATTGCTTTTTTATCACTAGTTTTTTTATTTTCTCTTTTAAATTCTTTTATTCTATCTTGATTTTCCAAATAATATTTTCCTAAATTTAATATATTCATTGATGCATTTTTATCCCTATTTACATAAATACGCTTTTCAGTGTCCTCTTTAAGAGTTAGTACTTCATGTAAATATTTTAAATGCTTACCTTTCTTTACTTTAACATTTGTTAATTCTTTATAGTTTTTGTTATAAAGTTTACTTGTTTTGAATTCATCTGTTTCCAAAACAATAAACTTTTTATTTAATAATCTCTTAAAAGCTTTGTTAGGAGTAGAATTACAGCCTTTTAAAGTATGTCCTTTACTCCAATTACCGTGGAAAATAACAAGCTTTTTATTTTTATCTTCTTTTGTTAAATACTTATTTTCTATTTCATTTAATAAAACTTTTTCTGATTGCTTTGTTTTTACATATCTTCTAAATGCTAATTTTCTAAATAATACTTTATGATAAAAAGATTTTAAAGACTCATTAATTCTATTTTTATTAACAATAAACTTTTTGTATTCATCAATTTTAAGTGATTTAGAATTAAATTTAGATAACTCAGTTTCTTTTTCAATAATATTATGTTTCTTCTTTTCTTTCAAAATAATTTGATTAGACCTTTTAGTATAATTTTCATATCTTCTTCTGCATCCAGAATATTTATAAAAAACATTTTTGTCATCAACCATATTAAGCACATGATTGACACCAGGATCTAAGCCTACATACTTATATTTTGTTTTATCTAAATATTTATTACATTCTTCCTTTGATAAATTATTTAATTTTATAATTTCATCATCTTCATCTGGCTGTTTAGGTAATTTATCTCCATATTCTTTATCTTTATATTTTTTAAGTATAAATAATAAACAACAGTTAAAACCATCAGTCATTATTTGATTATAAAAAACATAATCCTCATTATTAAATATACTTCTTTTTTCTGTTTTTAATATTTTGCTCCAAACATGAGATTGGTATTTTTTACAATGTAATATTATATCACTTTTTTTATGACTAAATAAATCTTTAATTTCAGAACCAAGTAAATCAGCAATTCCAGAAGTATTAAAAACAACATTTTTCTGTATTACGTTATTTCTTTGTGGTATAAAAGCATATGGTTTACCTCCTAAATCTTCAATTTGTTTATTTATATACATTGAATACTTAATATATTTTAAAGGATTTGCTTTAATATCATAAGGTACTGATTTAGTAAATTTATCAGGTAATAACAAATTAATATTTTCTTTAATCCATTGATGATATTCTTCTTTAGAATCGATGATTTTCCTTTCAATAATATCAGATTTTAAATTTCTAATATCTTCATTTAATTGTTTATATAATTCTTTTCTTTGTTTTTTGTCTTTGTTCTTTTTAATTTCTTCATTTTTAGGTTTTTTAAACTTGACATTAATATATTTATAAAGATGTTTGAGAAAATGAGTAGATATGTTAGTTTTAACACAAGTAGTCATTTCTTTAGCCATTTGTTCTAAAATAAAAGTTTTATTTGAATAAGATATTTTTTCATCAACTAGTTTAATAAATATATTATTGTAAAATAATTTAATGTCGTCCTTTTCTTCTTTGTTTTTAATTTTGTCTTCAGATTTTTGTTTACCTCTATTTGTTTCAGATGTACCAATTACTTTCATACAATCTAAAATAAAATTTTTATTAAGTTCAGGTAATGGTTTATTATTATTAAACTTATCAAGATAATATAATCTAATAAATTGATAAGTATAAATAATAAGTTGATTAATATCTTTAATAGTATCATCTAAGATAGGTTGTATAGTATCAAAATTTTTAAGAACAGATTTTAAAGGACATTTAATAGTCCTATATACGTGTTCTTTTTCCTCTATAATATCGGGAGGTTTTTTGATTTTAATTTTTGTATTCATTATAATATAATATTATATTATAATTTTATATTATTTTATTAACGCAAAAAAAATTTTTTTTATTATATTTACGAAAAAATAATCTATATATTTAAAAATTTTTTTATTCATCTTTTTTATCATTATTATTTTCCTTTTTAAGTTGTTTTCTTTTCTCATATGCTTTTTTATTATATTCTTTAATTTTTTCTGGGTCTTTATTTTTATAATTGTCTTTACTTTTTTTTATAAGTTCTTCTTTATGAATTTCATAATATTTTTTACTTCTTGAAGGAGCAGTATATTTTTTTAATTTATCTTTGAGTTCATTATTTTCAATTAAAAGTTTATCATATAATTCTTTAAAATTAATATTATTTGTATCAATTAGTTTTTTGGTATCTATTAATTCATTATTAATTTTATCAATTTGTTTTTCTAAATTAACTTTATCAAAAATAGATTCTTCATATAATTTTTTATAATTAATTTTAGACATATTTATATATATGTATATAAATAAATCTTTATAAATTTTAATTTATAAGTCGGCATTTAAAATACCCAACGCTCTAAATTAATAATTATTAATTTTCAATTTTTGCTTATAAAACAATAATGTTTTTACATACTAGATTCTTGATTACCGATTTCAATAGTAACATTTTCTTGATTGAAGAATAAGTTATGAAGATCAATTGAATAAAAGTATTCATTAGGAACTTTGTTACAAGTACCTCCACGTTTAATATTAAGAATAGACTTACGCATAGTTTTAAGAGTTGTAATATCTTTATCGCTAAGTGATTCTTTTTTGTTAATGACTTTATTAAAAATAAGAAGTAGTTTAGCAACAATATTATCATCTGGAGTCATACCAAATACATTTTCGCATCTGGTATAATTTTCATTAAGTTCACCATCAGTAATTGCGCTAATATGATCATCACTATTTTTAAGAATTTTGTTAATTTTAATTTTATCAAGTTGTCTATCTCTATCAATTTGTGATAGTAATTTACTAATATTTGTATCAAGAGAAGGATTAACTTTATAATAGTATTTAAGTTTAACATATAAGTCATCTTTAGGAATTAACTTTTGAATAAGTGTAATATCATCAAGGAACATAACAAAATCAACAAGTTTATCAAAATCTTTAGGTTGTAATAGTTTATTAATAGTTTCTCTATCAAGTCTAGGATCATAAATATTAATCATACAAGTATATAAATAACCATTAATTTGTTGAATTTCAGTAACAAGTGATGATTGTTCAAGTTTAGGTTCATATGAACCATTAGTTTTAAGTAATTTAATAATATTATTACTTAGTTCAACAGATTTTTTGTTTTCATTAAGTTCAAATCTATTAATTACGTAATTAATAATATTTTGTTCTTCAGTACTTTTCATAATGTTTTTAAATGTTTCAATGTCTTCTGTAGTGAATTTTCTAATAATTTTCTTTTGAAGTGTATTTGAGAAAAAGTATTGGGCGTCAGCAAACATAAGTTTATTAACAATCAATCTAAATGCTTCATAAGGAAGTTTTTCCATATGTAGATTTTTAAATTGTTGTAAATTATCTTTATGAGTAGCAATATTGACACACATTGAGAATTCATCTAATTTATGAAATTCTTCAACAAAATCATCTTCTTTGTTTTGATTATGTATATTATTAGAAATATTTTCACAATCAAATTTAGTAACAAGTGTATCATCAACATTATTATATTGAGAGCCAACAGATGTACAGTATGCGGTAAACATTTTATCATTATCCATCATATAAATAAGTTCTTTCATGGTTTCGTATGAGTGATTTTTCATAAGTTTCATAGCTAAGCTAGTACGTCCAAGTAGAATAGCTAGTTGAACGGGACTAATACGATACATGTTATGTACAGTAGGAATGTTTTTATTTTCAACAATTTTAACAATATCATTTTCATTAGATAAATACATAACAGCTAGACATTTAGTATCAAAATTAGACATATCCGTAAGTTTATAATTTTCGTATGATTCAATTGAATCATATGTATTATATTTAAGTTTAATAAATTTGTCTGTTCTACCAAGAGCATCAATTTGTTCTTGTGTTTCTGTATCACATTTATTGTTAATCCATGCGTCATTAGTTATAGGATTGAAAGAACCAGTAAATTGTTCCATAACATTAGTTTCTAGAAATTCAACTTCTTTGTTTGAGTATTTTCTAAACTTAAGTTCTGGATCTTCAACATTAGCATTATATTTAGTAATACAATTTTCAGTATCAACAACATTAGTAATTTCAAGATTATATTTGACATAATTTGAATAGTTATTTGTATAGTTTGATACTTTTCTAAGTTTGAGAGTATTTGAAAAAATAATATTTTTAAGTTGACCGTTATTAATAAGTTCTTGTTCTAGAAGTCTGGTAAAACCATAATTATTTGAATTCATAAAAAACATTTTGTTATAAATATCTTTAAAATTGAAATTGGTTACAACATCAAATCCTCTAGATGAATATTTAATAAGACGATTTTCATAACTTGGACTACGTCTACTAATATTAGCTAAATTTACACGATGTTTTAATGCCATAATTCCTCGTTGAGTAGCCATAATATTTTTACCATCCCAGCATACACAACAGCAATCAACATCAAATCCAACAAGAATTTGAGCAAGTGATTCATATAGTCTAAGAATAATTTGAATTTGAAGTAATTTTTTAGTATCAAATACATAAATATTAATAACGTGATTATTCATGTAAACACGTGTTTCATATTTAAGATCAGCAGCTTTTTGTTTAATAGCATTAATAACATGATCAATTTTATTTTTAGCAGTTTTTTTATCAAGTCCATATACAAAAAGATCAATATCATTTAATTTAGCATTTGAATTTGTAACAATATTTACGATAGATCCACCAGCAACAACAACGTTATCCCAATTAATATATGTCAGCAAATCATATGTTTTTTTGCTAAATTCCATATTAAAATCATAATCAGAAATAGTATCTCTTTTTTTACTACCAGACAATACAAGTTTATCACCAAATGATGTTTCAATATACTCTAAATCTTTGGTTTTAATAATTTTTACAAGTGTATCAGTTATTTTACTTGGTGTTGCTCTAACTGAATCTTCATTATCACCAATAAGTACGATGTTATCAAAAATATTCATTAAATAAAAAAAGGGATAAAATCAAATAATATAATCATCAATTTTTATCTATATACAGAAACTAAAATAAAAGCTAAAACAGTAGATATAATAAAAGTTTCATTATGATGAATAATATTATTATTAATATATGTAAGTTTGTCACTAATTTCTTTATTAGGACAACTAGTAAAATTAGTACATTCAACGCATTTTTTAGTATTTTTTAATTCGGTAATTTTATGTATTTCAGTCTGTTGACTAGAAAAATTACGTGGTCTAATATTTTTAACATTTTTATGTACTGTATTTAATACATTTGTTCTTACTAAAGTTTTTAGCATTAAAAACTATATATAATATTAAAAACAAGTAATAAGATTTTCATTTTTTTCTAAAAAGATGAAAATCACTTATTTTAATTTGTATATTTATTATAATAATGGGATTTTATGAGTTAATTTATGATTGTGGCGACTCAAACTATTGTGTAGATTGTGTCACTAGTTTAGATTTTAATGCTAAACCATATTTCTTAAAGATTTGTTCTAAACATAAACTAGAAATAGGAAAAGTGTTTGTTGATTATTCATTAAATGATTTTATAAAAAAATATTCAACAAAAAACTATTGTAAAAGTGGTACTGTAAAAGTTTTAGATATAAAGAAACACAAAAATATGTCTCTAGTTAAATTAGAGGTTGAAGATTTTGATATATCTACATTATCACCTTCTAAAATAGTATATTTTTCAGAATTTAATGATGAACCATCATTTAGTATTATCAATAATAAAACAATTATAATAGATATTTTTTCTGATTATAAAATTAAAAGAAAGAAAAATGTTGATCCTAATATATGTTACGATTGGAATAAAAATGATGTTTATGTCTTAAAATAATTTTTTGTTTATAATATTTGGCTTCTTAATCAGTTATTCTTTAATCAATCTTTAATCTTTTTTTTTATTAGATGATACCAAGTTACCAAAACTAGCAACAAAAATAATGATCAAAGAAGCAAAAACATAATTATAAACAGGATTATCACATTGATCAGTATCCATGTAACCCCAAAAGAGTACGGCTCCAGAAATATTCCAAGCGAGTAAGAACATACTGGCTAGTACAAAAATACTAATTTGAGCACAAGTACAAAAATTGAATGTGTAAGGTGTAATTGTACATAAGACAGTCAATAGACTTGAAATCAGTCCTAATAACATAAAACCTCTAACAAGTAAAAATGTTTTAAGAGTTAGACTAATACGATCTACTGATTGATTAACACAAGAGTGATCATTAAATGCATAATAAATATCACATACAATAAAAGCTGTATATAATATAATCATAACAGTTAAAAGTAAATATCCAACCATTTTAAAAGTAGATAAATCCTCTTGATTTACTGTAATATTCGGCGAATTTACACTAAAATCTGTAGTTTGATTTTCAATATCTGGCACAATAATAGATGTTTGCTTAGTCTTAGGTATATTTAGTACATTAATATTAATTTTTGTTTCTTCCATTAAAAATCTATAATGTAATATCTATTTAGCAATAAAAAAAATCAATTTTTTTACATCTTTTGAAATTTAAGTTGAGTATGTAAATAAATATAATAAAATATCTAGATTTTTGCTTGTACCCTACCCTACAAGCAAAAAGTTATATCTAATACTAATATATATGGATTTTAAGTCTTTTTTAGTTAAATATACTACCATTAGTAAAAAATTTATAGAAGATTTTCATAATATTGTCAAAGAAGATTATTTTGAAAAATATTATGATTTTTTAATTGAAAGTGAAATATTAAGAAAATGGTTACAAATTGAAAATAAAAGAATTTTTTATGATACAATAAAAAATAGTTATAAAATTAATGTTGATTATAAACTGGAAAAAATTAAAAAGTCAGAAGGTTCTGGTGGTCATAATAGAGAAGTTATTACTTTAACACCAGAAGCAACTAAAAAAATTTGTTTAATGACCAAAAGTAAAGTTGGAAATGATGTTAGACAATATTTTATTGATTTAGAATTAGCTTTTTATAAATTTAAAAATCATATTATAGAAAGCCTTAATAAGAAAATAGAACAACTAGAAAACAATCAAAAACCTAAAATAAATTCTACTAAAGGATTAATATATGTATTTAGAGCACTTAATACTGAAAATGCCACATTATATAAAATAGGTAGAACTATCAGTTCAACCAAACGTTTTAATTCACATAATTCACCTTTAGCAAATGATTTAGAAATAATAATGACTTATGAAGCTGACAATATAGAACAATTAGAAAGTTGCATCAAAGCTATGATGAAGAAAGCACAATATAGAAAATATAAAGAAATATATGAAGTAGATATAGATATTATAAAAAATGTTATTAAAGATTGTGATGTTAAATTAAAAGAAATAAATGATATGATTGATAAAAAGAATAAAAAACTAAAAGGTGATAAATTACAAAAAATAACACCTAATGATAAAATTTATATGTTAATACCTTCTTTAAATTAAATTCCAGTAGAACCAAAACCGCCAGATCCCCTATCAGTTGAATATAATTCATCAACTTGAATAATTTTAGGTCTATTAATTTTTTCCAAAATCATTTGAGCAATTCGATCACCAGGTTTAACTGTATAGTCAGTCGTAGAACTATTATAAATTAGAACACCGATTTCACCTCTATAATCATAATCAATAACTCCACCATTAACAAATAGTCCAGATTTATATGCTAGTCCAGATCTTGGTGCTATTCTGAGGTAATAATTTTCAGCATCAACACCTGACCAAGATACAGATAAACCTGTTCTAATTAATTTAGTTGTACCAGCAGGTACATCAGTTTTTTCACAAGCACATACATCCATACCAGCAGCACCCGCACTACCATATGTAGGAAGTTTAGCATCAGTATTATTTAATTTAAATTTAATTTGAATTTGGTTCATTAATAATAAACAAAAATAGTCCAATAGTAAAATAAATCAATATTTTTAACAAGGTATAACAAGTGGCCATTCAATATTATACTCATTAAGATTATCCTTGACCATGTCAACAACTTCAATAAGTAAGTCATTAATTGAATTTGATTTATCAGTTTGTTTAATTGTAACACTATAAACATGACCATCTTTGAATAGCATAATATATTTATTATTTAGTGTTTGTTGCGATCGTATTTTTTCTAATGCTTGTTTAATTTGGTGAAAAACATCAGAAAAAGAATAAGTGGTATTATCATTAATAGTTTGGCTTATTACTGACATATTAGCTTATAATAATCGTGATTATTAAAAAAAATCAATTTTTTATAATAAATATTTAACGCATTTTAATTGAAACAATTATAATAAATTAATTATAATATATTATAATGACAGTAATCAATGGAATAGAAATTGATGATATTCAATATATTCAAAATGAAATGAAATTAGCTATAAATAATAACGATCCTATTGAAGAACATTTACATGTAATAATGGTAGTATCCAATCCATGTCAATATGCTCGTAGATATATATTAGGACGTGAATTTATAAAAAGAATGGAGAATGAACCTAATATAAAATTATATATTGTTGAATTATGTTATGGTAATAAACAACAATTTTGTGTAAGTGAAAAAAATAATACTCAACATTTACAAATAAGAACTAATCAACCACCTTTATGGCATAAAGAAAATATGATAAATTTAGGTGTGAGTAAATTACTACCAAAATCATGGAAAGCATTTGCTTGGATAGATGCTGATATTGAATTTGAAAATGCATCATGGGCACTAGATACATTAAAAGTATTAAATGGATGTAGAGATATAGTTCAATTATTTTCACATGCTGTTGATATGAATAAAGAAGAAGATCCTATGACAATATTTCAAAGTTTTGGTTATCAATATACAAAGAATAAAAAATATGGAATACCAGGACCACATAATTATTGGCATCCTGGTTTTGCTTGGGCTATTACAAGAAAAGCATATGAAAAAATTGGTGGTTTATTTGATAAAAGTATTTTAGGATCTGGTGATAATAATATTGCTTTATCTCTAATAAATAAAGGTTTAAGAAGTGTAAATGAAAAAGCATCAGATAATTACAAAAAAAGTGTAGAAGAGTATCAGAAGAAAATATATGGATTAAGATTAGGTTATATACCAGGTGTGATTAGACATTATTATCATGGATCTAAAAAGAACAGAAAATATTTGGAAAGATGGCAAATTTTAATAAATAATTCATACGATCCATATTTACATGTTACATATGATGATTTTGGTTTATTAATTCCAACAAAAGAGTGTCCAACATTATTATTAGAAGAGATATATCAGTATTTCTTAGAACGTAATGAAGACGAAGGTTATAAAAATGATTAAGTAAAAAAATTGATATTTTTATTTGCTTAAATAAATAATATAATAGTTAATGTCCAAGCTACAGTCAATCTGCAATAAACTTATACAGGAGGCGACGAATAGTCCGATCCAATACCGTCTTGCCGCATGCGTGATTCAGAATGGTAAAATCATGAGTGGTCCAAAATGTAATACAGCCCGTAATTACTGCCGCGGGGTTCTTTGTGGTAGTCTACACGCTGAAGCCCGCGCTATTGTTTCGTGTTTTGGTAAGTCGATCTCGTTCGATCCGAAAAATGGGTGGTGCTTTAAACCAGGGAAAAGAGCGAAAAGCAAAAAAGTATGACATATGTGTCATTAGAACAGATAAGAGGTGTGATGATTCTGTAAATCTTGTAAATGCTCGTCCGTGTCAACATTGTTTAGAAATGATGAAGAATGTTGGTATTAGACGAGTTTACTATTCTAATGATACTGGTGAAATAGTTAGTGAAACAGTCCGTGATATGTTTTCACTACACACCTCTAATGTAATGATGAAATACGATTTAAACTCTAGAAAAACAAGTAATAAAGATTTTGTAAATGATAAAACAATTAATGTCATTAAATATTATGACAGTGTACTAAAAAAGAAACTACCAGATACTCTTAAAAAAGAGAATTTTGAACACTGGTTTAATTATGATTTAAAAAACATGGTATTATCATACACAATCGTAAAATGTAAAGAATGTGGTTGTTATTATGATGTTATCAATCCACATAATCAAGTTGTAAAAAGATTTATGGTTGTGTGAAAATATATTATTTTATAAAACAAACAAAAAGATATAAATTAAGTTAACTTAGTAATAGGATCAAGTTTCCATGCTGGTCCATATAACCCATTACGGTTTTTCCAACGAAGGCGAATAACAACATCTTCAGTTGTTATATCAGTACCTTTAGTAATTTTAAATGTAACAAGAATACCAATATTATATTTATTGTTTTTACATTTTTTAAGTTTAATTTCTGATATGTCAAGTTTAAATTTTTTGTCATTGAATTTACATTTGGTTGTCTGAGTTTTTTTATTATAAATAACAAGCAAATCTTTACAGTTAAGTTTACTTTCGTATAGAGACAGAATGTTAGCCTTGCTAACTTTATTAAAGTTAGCATCTAAAAATTTACTACCAAATTTTCTGGATTCAAGATTAAGTCTAGCAGTAAAATTTTTAGAAAAATTCTCCATAAATTTTTGTTCTTCAGAACTGAGTGGACTAATTTTAGCCATAATAATATCAGCTTTATTTAAATCAGCTTGATTAATTACTGGGCCTTTAATGTCTAACTTTTTTTTGAGATCCTGTAAAAACATACAATTGGATTTTCCTGGTTTACAGATATTATCTTGTACCTCAGTTAAATTAGGCATAGCAGTACTGATATTAAAATCAGTTCTAACTTTTTCTAGGATTTTAATCCATTCAGTAGTAAACAACTCAAACTGATTAACAATAATTTCGTTAGAGCATGAAATATAAACATCAGTTAACTGTGGTAGCTTAAATGATGTTAAAACCTTCAATTCTACATTACAAACAACATTATCTTCACAATTAAATACAAAATCATATGAATTAGTCATACCTCCTTTACTAATACATGTAATAAATTTGAGTCCTTTACTGGCGAGTGCTGCTTTGATAGGATCAATAATAGAATGTGAAGTAGATTGATTCATATGGAGGACAAAAAGATTTTCTCTGATCTTGTTGATAGCGCCGTTTTCACTTTTCTTCTGGTCATAATTAAACATTAAGGACAAATTGGTTTTGTCCAATGAGTTAAAGCTGAGAGTGGTCATTGTGGGGGTTTCTGATTGTGTCATGGCTAGATAATGTTGGAAGAAGTATGATAGAAATTATTCAATTTTTTCATATTAAATAATAAATAAAAATTGAAAGCATCTTTTTTTAATTATAATTAACAAATATAAATGTTAGATTTAAGAAAAAGATATCCTTTGTTATTAGGTACGTGGATAATTAGATCCACAAATGATAATTTTTTATCAACAGGAATATCATATTTGGTAATTAAAAATGATAAAACAATAAAAGTAAGGCATTTAGATCAAGAAGGATTTATAGGAACAAAAAAATCTGTATCTGGTATTATATCAAATATAACAGTATTTGATGATTCTAAATATCAAATCAATATTGATTATTCTCATCAAAATAAATATTCATACTCATTATTTGGTGTTGAAATTCCAGAATTTAAATCAGAAACAAAAAACTATTTAACATCAAAAGAGTTTAATCTAACATTATATGATAATTCATTATTAATTGAAGATAATAAATTGCCATTATATTATTTATATGATTTACATATTGGTAATATAAAACGACCTTATATTGAAACAGGTATAAATACCTTCTTTTTTACTCAACTTATTAGTTTTATATTTAATCTAATTTTAGCAAAATTGATTCATAATATATACTATTTTTAGTATGAATCAATATTTTTATTTTAATTTTTTATGATTATGTTTAGTAATGTTTATGTTTATTTACGTAATACTATTACAAAATATACGTTTTTAAAATACATAAAATATTATTTATATATAATATGTCAGATGAAATCTTAATAACAAATCATATAAATAAACCACTAATTACTTTTATAATACCAACCATCGGTAGGACTACTCTATCAAAAACTCTAAATTGTTTAATTAATCAATCAAATCCAAATTGGAAAGCTATCGTTATATTTGATGGTATTTGTTCAACCATTCAAAATATAGACCCAAGAATTAGAATAATAGAATCACAAAAATTAGGACAAGGAACTAATAGCGCTGGTTTAGTTCGTAATTATGGAATTACTTTTGCTGATACAGAATGGGTTGCTTTTGTGGATGATGATGATAGCTTATCAACACAGTATGTTGATATACTTATAGAAGAATCTTCAGCATATAAACTGGCAGATATTATTATATTTAGAATGGAACAATCTAAAGATTATATATTACCTAATTTATCAACTGATACATTTTATTATTGCCAGGTTGGAATAAGTTTTGCGGTCAAGAAAAAAGTATTTGATGAAGGACATCTATTTATATCTAGTTCTACAGAAGATTTTTATTATTTAGATAAAGCAAGGCAAAAAAAATATAATATAATGATAAGTCCTTATGTGACATATTTTGTTCGAAATTATGAAAGTAATTATTGTCATAAGCTGGGAAATCGTGTATGTTTATTTACATAATACTCTTAAATACAAAAATAATAATATAATGACGCAGTAAGAATATATAAAAATTGATTAAAATATATATAAACTAGTTTATACTTAATAGATTAATACAATGTTAAGTGTAAAAACTAGAGAATATTATCAAAATGTAACGCTTGATAAAAGAAAAAAGTTTGGTCAATTTATGACACCATATGATATAATTGATCAAGCTATTCAACCACTAGATTTATCCCATATTAAAAATATATTAGAACCTTCATGTGGAACAGGACAATTTATAGATAGGCTTATTGATAAAGAATATAATGGAAAAATAACTGGTATTGAACTAGATACAGATATTTATAAAATAATTAAAAAATCATATAAAAAAAATAAAAATGTTGATATTCTCAATGATAATTTTTTAACTCATAAATTTGAAGAAACATACGATCTTGTTCTTGGAAATCCTCCATATTTTGAGTTTAAACCCGATCATATTCTAAAAAACGAATTTAATGATGTAATTAATGGTCGTGTTAATATATATATGTTGTTTATTAAGAAATCAATAGATTTACTAAATCCATCCGGTATACTAATATTTGTTATTCCAACAAGTATACTATCATCAGCTTATTTCCAAAAAATAAGAAATTACATTGTATCAACTTGTAATATTATTCAAATTAAAATATTATCAACTGATGATTTTGAAGATGCTCAACAACAAACAATGATATTTGGCTTGAAAAAGTTAAACCATAATGAAAAACAGGATGAAAAATATATTGTTAAGATAGGTGGAAACATTATATTTAATGAAGATTATGAAAATTTAAATAAGATAATAAAAGATAAAAAATTTATTTGTGATTTAAAATGTTCAGTTAAAACTGGTACTGTTGTTTGGAATCAGCATAAAGATAAGTTATTAGATAAACCAACAAAATCATCAAGTATATTAGTATATCCCAGAAATTTATCCAATGGTAAATTAGTTTTGTCAGAGCATACAAATAAAAAACAATATATTGAAATAAATAAGGAATCTATTAAAGATCCTGTAATAGCAATAAATAGAATAATTGGGGTAAAAGAAATAAGTCTAAATCCAGTTTTATTAAAAGACGGACAATATTTGTTTGAAAATCATGTGAATATTATAACAGGTAAACTAAAAAATTTAGAAAAAATAAACAAATCATTAGGAAAACCAGAGACTGTATCATTTATAAAGTCTATAATTGGAAATACTCAGTTATCAAAAACTGAATTAGAAACAATGATTCCAATTTTTGATTAATTTAGAGATATAATTATATTATTTATAATAAATGGTTAGTTCAATAAAAAGTTCAAAATTTTATAAAGATGTAGAATTTTATGTAAATAATTCTTATAATAATAATGTACCAATTAAATCTCGAAAAAAATTATCACATAATATGAAATTAATTGAAGAAAAATTATTTTTAATAACAGATATAACTAAAATAACTGAATTAAATTTATTACTAAAAATAATTAAAAATGGTTTGGATAATAGTTTATATAATAAAACTTTTCCATCTAATTGTATTAGTATTATCAATAAATTAATAAAAATGGTTGATGGAGAATTATATTGTGCTGATGAAGATTATTCTTTTGCTCATTGTTATAATGAACAAGCAATATTATATTTTTATGTATTATTTTGTATATTAGTACAAAATAACAATTTAATTAAAGATAATACATTATGTAAAATGATTGATAATTTTATTTTAGAATTATTTGAAATAGATAAACTACTATATTAGTTTATAGATAAAAAATTGAAATAATAATAGTGTTTAATGTTATTATTAGATGAGTTTAATGTATATCCAAACTGAAAATTTAGACATGTTACCAACCATTGATACCAAAGTGTGTGAAATAAGATATTTGATTGAAAGAGATATTCCCACATATCCAGCAATTAGACAAGTAATAATTGACACTCATTCACAATATTTACATAGTCCTTATATTTGTAAAAAGGCATTTATCATAAGAAGATACAAATATCTTCTAAGTCAATTAAAACGAACGGGAAATATTGATTTTGATCAATATGTTCTTAATCACAAAAATTATTTAGAAAAACTCGCAGTTTTGGAAAATACATCATGTTTTAGTCCAAGGTCAGCAGAAGATGTTAGACCAATTGTACATAAAAATAATCCAATCTTAAATAGCTTTATTAACGAGTATCTAATTGAATTGGAAATACTTATATTAGATTTAGAAACTGATTAGCTTCTAAATCTAATAACTTTTGTAAAAAGTTGATTTTATTTTATTATAGCAACATAAGTATATTATATTTAATGAAGCGTAAATATGAACAAAGTAATAATTCTGAAGATTCGAGTGATTCTGATTCAATCCAAAAAAAAGCATGTGTAATCAATAAGATTGTATTACTAGGCGATGGATGTACTGGAAAATCTACATTTTTTCATAAATTAAATACAATGGATAAACCTGATTATAAATTTCCAAAAAATTATAAAGCAACTGAAACATTTGATTTTAATAGAATAAATTTAGATACAAATTTTGGAAAACTAACAATTGATTTGTGGGATACTGCTGGTCAAGAAACAAAAGGATCTTTAAGAGATGCTTATCTTAAAGGTGCTGATGCTGTATTGTTATTGTATGATGTAACAAAACCAAAATCAATTGAGAACATTACTAAATGGTTAGAACAAGTAAAAAGAGTTTGTCCTAATGTACCAGTAGCAGTAGTTGGAAATAAATCAGATACATTTGCTAATGTTCAACAATCAGAAGTAGTTAAATTACGTGAATGTAATTTACAAAGAGATGTTGGACATAAAAATATTAAAAATTTTTTAGTATCTATCAAAGAAAATACTCATATTGAATCAACAACTTCTTTCTTTTTTGGAACAGATATTAAAGAAGAACCTGGATGTTTTGTTGGACTTGAATATTTATTGAAAAATATGTATGGTAAAGACATTAAGATTGACTATTAAAAAAATTGATTTAAATTTATTTTTGCTTATTAGATATAGTATTTAATGAGTACGAGTAGCTATATAATTAAATACATTAATAATTCCGCAAATATCGAAGAAGGTCTTCTTTACATATATGATTCAACTATTGAATCTGATCCACCAACATTAAATATTAAAAACAATAATGGTGATATTAAATTAAATATTGCTAATATTTTGAATACACAATTCGAATGGGGTTATGATGAAAGTAATAAAATATCAAAACATAATGTAAAAATTTATAATTATGTTGTATACATTGATTCTGAATCAGCTTATGATAATCTTAAAGATTTAATTAGTACTATTAAAAATAGTAACTATACATCATACTATCCAAGTGGTAATATAGAATATTGTGGTAGCATAATTATGGATGAAAATAACGTACCGCATAATCATGGTAAAGGTATACAATATTATGATGTTGTTAACAGTCTTAAAACTAGAAAGATTAAATACCAAGGCGAATTTGATCATGATAATTATGATGGATCTGGTGAATTTAGAAGCAAAGAATGTGATATATCAGTACGGGCAATAAATATCTCAAATGGAATTCCACAAGACAAAGTTAAATTATGCTTTAATGATATGACAAAAGAAATTAATATGGTTGACGTTTGGCTAAGATTTAATCTTAAAGACAAGAATGAAAAAAGACTTTTTGTTATGGGAGATACTTTTGTTGATAAATTATTTATTGAATATCATCTTAATGGTAATCAATTAGAATATGAAGAATTTATTTTTAATAGTAAACCAGCAGATGCTAAGATTGCCCTTATGAAAAGTGAAATTGAAAAGTTAAAAACAACTATCATCAAATTGAATAAAGAACAACATAGTATTAGAGATGAGTATAATAAATCTGTTTTAATGGTTGCCTTATACGCATCACTAGTTATTATTTGTAGAATATTTTTCTAATGATTGGAAAAATTGATTTCATATTTTTTTATAATTAATTCATTAGGTATAATGTGTGATGAAGCAAGTAGAATTATATATAAAGGTGATTTTGATCATAAAATTACTGGTATAGGTGATTATATTGATAATTTAGGTAATAAATATTCTGGCATGTTTATCAATGGTTGTTATTTTGATGGTAATAATAAATGTTACTATCCACATAGTGGCTTAATTGCATATGAAGGTAATATTGAAAACAACAAAATAAATGGTTATGGTACAAAATATTATTATGATTCAGATAATAAGCTTGTAGAAAAACAGGAAGGTATGTTTTATAATGATAATTTAGTTGAAGGAGAAAAAACATTTTATGAATATAATTTAATTGAAAGTATACATGAAGGTAAATTTTATTATGACAATACACAAGAAGAAAATAATCATATAATATTTGATGGAACATATACAGTATTTAATCACAATAATATTGGTAAGACACCACCTAATTATGATTATGATAAAAGAGTATATAAAGGTACATTTGATATCAATATGAAATTACATGGTAATGGTGAAGTTATAA